>Ga0209253_10000486_pt1 | contig 34234 bp, 32 predicted proteins | sample FrelakmetBRP12BR_FD_187145 | JGI IMG/M metagenome (GOLD analysis project Ga0209253, IMG submission 187145) | Freshwater lake sediment microbial communities from the University of Notre Dame, USA, for methane emissions studies - BRP12 BR (SPAdes)... | ecosystem: Environmental > Aquatic >... | reverse complement strand
TCAGCCGAGGCATCAGTTCGACGAGGTTGCAGGGCCGCGTCCGGGAATCGAGTTGCGCCGCGATCAGCTCATCCCAGGCCGTGGCGCAGGCGCCGGAGGAGCCCGGCACGCAGAACACGTAGGTTGCATTGGCCACGCCCGCGAGCGCTCGCGACTGCAGGGTCGACGTCCCGATGTCTGCGTAGGAAACCGACCGGAACATCTCGCCGAACCCCTCGAGCACCTTGTCGAGCAGCGGTTCGACCGCCTCCGGCGTGCCGTCTCGCCCCGTGACTCCCGTCCCGCCCGTCGTGATGACGACGTTCACCTCCGGATCGGCAATCCAGCGCGATATCGCTGCACGGATCAGGTAGACGTCGTCGCGGACGATCAGCTTCTCGGCGAGCCGGTGACCCGCAGCGACCAGCCGCTCCACCAGCAGCCGGCCCGACTTGTCGCTCTGCTCGTCGCGCGAATCGGACACCGTGAGGACCGCGATGCGGATCGGCACGAATTCACGATCGCCGCCGCCGTGTGCAAAAGACATGCTTCGACTCCCCTGCATGAGTGGTGCCGGGTCAGACCAGACCGGCGAACGGCTGCACCTCGACTTCCGTCCCTGGCTCGACGTGGCCTGCTTCCAGCGGCAGCACGATGAAGCAGTTGGCCTCGCTCATCGAGTGCAGCACTCCCGAGCCCTGATGTCCGCTGCTGCGCACCGTGTACGTACCGGACGGCTGCCGCTCGAGGACGCCGCGCTGAAACTCCATCCGGCCGGGCGCCTTGCGCAGCCGGGTCTCGCAAGTGGCTCGCACGAGGATCGGCGGATCCGGATGGACGGCACCCATGAGCGCGCGCAGTGCCGGCTGCACGAGCTGGTAGAAGGTGACCATCACCGCCGCTGGGTTGCCCGGCAGGCCGAAGAAGTACGACGGCCCGAATCGCCCGAAGGCGATGGGTTTGCCCGGCTTGATCGCGACCTTCCAGAATCCGATCCGCCCGTGTCGCTCGAGCGTCTCCGTCACGTAGTCCGCCTCGCCCACCGAGACGCCGCCCGACGAGACGATGGCATCGGCGCGGGTCGCAGCCGCTTCGAACGCGCGAATCGTGTCCTCCCGTGTATCTGGCACGACGCCAAGATCGATCACCTCGAGCCCGAGGCGCGCCAGCATGCCGTACAGCGAATGGCGGTTGCTGTCGTAGATCTGTCCGAAGGCAAGCGATTCGCCAACCGGCCGCAACTCGTCGCCCGTGGAGAAGGTCGCGACCCGCACCCGACGCAGCACGGGTACCTGCCCGACCCCGACCGCAGCCAGCAATCCGAGCTGAGCCGGATGCAGCAGCGTGCCGGCGCCGATCGCCAGGTCCCCACGACGAATGTCCTCGCCGACGGCACGGACATGCTGGCCGGCACGCTGGCCCGCTTCGATCACCACGCGATCGCCGTCCACATGCACCTGCTCCTGCATGACCACCGTGTCGGTGGCCTCGGGGACGGGCGCGCCGGTCATGATGCGTACGCACTGCCCCCGCCCTACCCGGCCGGCGAACGGTCGCCCCGCCAGCGACTTGCCAACGAGCTCGAAGGCGGCCGCACCCGACGACGGCAGGTCCTGGCCGGCCAGCGCGTATCCATCCATTGCGGAGCTGCGATGTGCGGGAACGTCCACGGTCGAATGCACCGCGCTCGCGAGCACGCGACCCAGCGCATCTCGAAGACTGACGACTTCCCGCTCCGTCACCGGCACGATGTCCGCGAGGATGCGCTCGCGCGCCTCGTCCAATCGCAGCAGCCCGCCGCCGTGACCGGTCACGGGGCAGGAATCGGGCGAGGCCGGTTCGGGTTGCCGCGCTTCCGTCATCGACGCTCAGCCTGCGACCATCGAAGCCAGAAGGTGCGCCTCGACCCGTCGACGCTCGACTGGCTCGTTCACGTTCACGAAGCAATCCGGCTCGTCACTGAAGTCGACCTGCACGAGGCTCAGCTGCTGCAACCAGGCGTCGACCTTGCGTCCGCCGCCGGCGAGGTACGACAGCAATCCCGGAGCGACCGTGGTCCGCAGCAGCAGGAAGACTGGCTGCACGCGGCGGCCGTCGCTGGCTACGGCCGCCTCCGCACCTGCGGCGACACAGGCAGCATGGAGACGGGGCGCAAGGTCGGGCGCGAGCAGCGGCGCATCGCACGGGACGACCAACAGGAAGTCGGTCGCCAGGTGTTGCAGGGCGCTGGCCACGCCAGCCAGCGGGCCGGGATAATTCTCGAGCGTGTCCGCAACCACCGGGCTGCCGTAGGCCGAGTAACGGTCACGATTGCGATTGGCGCTGAGCAGGATCGAGTCAACCTGGGGGCGAAGCGCGTCGAGCACGTACTCGAGCATGGGACGCCCGGCCAGGTCGGCGAGTCCCTTGTCCTCGCCACCCATGCGGCGCGATGCTCCGCCGGCCAGCACGAGGCCCGTGACGGCATCACGTGGATACTGCAGATTTGCCACGCCGGAATTGTATGCGATCGCCGAGGAAGGCGTCGTCGATGGGCTCGCGCCGACCGCACTGCGCGTCTGGCATAGTGTGGGCTTCGACTCAGGGCCCGGCGCCGAAGATTTCATGAGCGAAGCCACCATCAGTCTCCTAGTGCTGGCCGCAACCGTCGGCCTGTTCCTTTCGAACCGCCTGCCGGTCGAGTGGGTCGCGGTGTGCTCCGCGCTCGCGCTGCACTTCACCGGGGTGCTGACCCTCGGCGAGGCGCTGGCCGGCTTCGGGGATCCGGCGGTGATCCTGATCGCCGCGCTGTTCGTCGTCAGCGAGGGCCTCGACGCCACCGGCGTCACCACGTGGGTCGGCCAGGCACTGGTCAACAAGTCCGGCGACAGCACACGCCGACTGCTGGTGCTGACGATGCTGATGTCGGCTGGCCTCACGGCACTGATCGGGCTGAACGGCACGGTCGCCGCACTGCTGCCGATGGCCGTCGTGATGGCGATGCGGCGGTCGTTCCCGCCCTCGCAGCTGCTGATGCCGCTGGCGTTCGCTGGCAGCGCCGGCGGGATGCTGTTGCTGACCGGCAGCCCGGTCAACGTCGTCATCTCCGAGGCGGCGGGCGAAGCTGGTTACGGTGAATTCGCCTTCGCCGAGTTCGCCTGGGTCGGCCTGCCGCTGGTGGCGGGCACGATCCTGATCGTGCTGTTCTTCGGCTCGCGGCTGCTGCCCAGTCGCTTGAGCAGCACGCTGCCACCGGACCTGAGCCGGCACGCGCAGACGCTGATCGAGCACTACTCGCTCGACAACGTCTTCCATTTCCGGGTCCGCGCGGATTCGCCGCTGCTCGGCTCGCCTCGCGACCAATGGAGTCTTGCCGGCTACCCGGGCATCGACGTGATCACGGTGCTCGACGGGCAGACGCAGCGGCCCGTGTTCGCCGGTCCGGTCGGCCTGGACGACCGGCTGACCGTGGTCGGCGATCCCGTGGTCGCGCAACGCTATGCCGACGATTCGGGTCTCCGCGTGGAGGCGTTCCGGACCGCCCGCGACATCGAGCGCTCGCTGCTCGCGCGCAAGAATGGCGCGGCCGAGGTCGTCATCCCGCCGCGGTCGCGGTTCGTCGGCCAGGTCGTGCGGCCGGGTCACGTGATGGACGGCGACCTGATCGTGCTCGCGGTCCGCCGGCAGGGCCGGGATCGCGGTCCCGAGGACACCGACCTGCAGGTCGGCGACGTGCTGCTGATCGAAGGCGACTGGGCGGTCCTGGAATCCCGCAGCGAGGAGCGCGACCTGCTGGTCGTGGACTCGCCGAAGCTGGTGCGCCGTCAAGCGGTACCGCTGGCCGCGGGATCGACGCCGGCCATCGTGATCCTGCTTGCCATGGTGCTGATGCTCGCCACCGGCATCCTGCCGCCCGTGCTCGCTGCGTTGCTGGCCGCAGGAGCCATGCTGCTGTTCAAGGTCCTGACGGTGCAGCAGGCCTACCAGGGGATCTCGTGGTCCACGGTGCTGCTGGTGGCCGGCATGATCCCGATGTCCACGGCCATCACGAAATCCGGCGCCGGCGAGATCGTCGCGACGTTGCTCGTCGACGCGGTGGGCGGCGCCGGCCCGACCGCGATATTGATCGCGTTGTTCGTCCTGACGGCGATCTTCGGTCAATTGATCAGCAATACCGCCACGGCACTCGTGGTCATCCCGATCGCGCTGTCGGCCGCCGATCAGCTCGGCGTGTCCGCGCAGCCGCTGCTGATGACCGTCTGCGTCGCGGCGGCGGCGGCCTTCCTGACGCCGGTGGCGACGCCCGCCAACATGATGGTGATGGGACCCGGCGACTATCGCTTCGGCGACTACTGGAAGCTCGGCGCGCCGCTCATGGTGCTGTTCTTCGTGGTCGCCGTGCTCATCGTGCCGCTGGTCTGGAGATTTTAGAGGTGCCGGTGTTACGGTTTCGGAAACTCAGTTGACCACCAGTGCCTGACTCAACCCTCGTCGCTCCGACTGAGTTTCCGAAACCGTAACACCGGCACCTGCGTTCAATTCGGCCCAGCCGGTCCACATGATCTGGATGCCGATGCAGAGCAGGATGAATGCCATCATGCGGATCATCACCAGCGTGCCGATCTTGCCGAGCCTAGCGAGCACGGCGACTGAGTTCTTGAAGATCAGGTAGAGCGCCAGCGAGACGATCGCCGCGCCGCAGGCGGCCACCGCCACACCGAGCGCGTACTTGACCGGATCACGGGGAATCTGCGCGCCGAGAGCGATCGAGGCGGCAATCGTGCCCGGCCCGGTCGTGAGCGGGAACGTGATCGGGAAGAAGCTGCGCTGGACGATCTCGGCGTCCGACAGCGTCGCCGCGTTCTCGGCGGCAACGGCGTGCACATCGTCATCCTCGGTGTGGTGCAGCATGTGCCAGGCCGTGGCAGCCACCAGCAGGCCGCCGCCGATGCGCACGACCGGCAGCGAAATGCCGAACAACGCCAGCACGTAGGTACCGATCAGCATCGAGGCCACCAGCACGAACCACGCGTTGACCGCGACCTGTCGTGCTAGCCGCTGCGCAATGCTGCGGTTCGAGCCGACCGTCGCCGCAAACACCGGCGCGCTGCTGAGCGGGTTGATGATCGGCAGCAAAGTGACCGGGACGAGGATGAGTCCCTGCAGGAACCAGCTGACGTACGAGTTCATCTGACCTCCGCCGGCCCGGCGCGCTTGCCGGGCGCGATTGTATGCGATCCGGCACAAAGAAAAGGCGGGGTTACCCCCGCCTTTCAGTTCAGCGCCCCCCTGGCCGGGGACTCGTTCTTGTCGTTGTTACCGGTCAGTCGTCGAGGTGCTCGCAGCGGCCGAGCTGGGCGCCCGCGGCGATTTTCGCGCGCAGGCCGTTCGGGAAGCCGGTCTGGATCGAGTTGCCGCGCTCGCAGACGAACACCTGGCTCATGTTCACGATCCACGAGAACGAGGCACCGACCATGCCGCCCACGACCTCGCTACCCGTGCCGCTGATCGAGATCGGGTTCGAGAAGGGCACGTTGGCCGCCTCGACGACGCCCTGCTTGTGGAAGAAGTCTTTCCACGTCATCCAGCCGATTCCCTCGATCCACAGCGCGCCTTCGAAGCCGGTGAAGAATGATCCGGTCCGGCCGATGAGGATGGAGCCGTCGTCGCTCATGTCGAAGACGTCGACGGGCGGCAGGCCGACGGCCGCCTCGATCTCCTCGCCGGTCATCTCCGCGCAGAGGTCGCCGCCGAACCAGCTGACGTAAGGCACGTCCTTGCACCACTTGAGCGAACCGATCCGCTTCAGGCCCGTCGCGTAGTCCCAGAGGCCCACGCCCTTGCCCAGGTAGGTGTCCTGATCCACCAGGTCCAGTGCCACGCGACGCCCGTTCGCGCTGACCGCCGAGGCCAGCCCGGACGCGCCGTACCGTTCGGTCAGGTTGATGGCCTTGCCTTCCTTGACCCATGCGTAGGCGTACTGGAAGTTCGACGTGCCGAGCACGACCTCGCCGTTGCCAGAGATCGCATGGGCGCGAATCCAGGGGAGCTCCACCACCGGCAGGTTCGACGTGTCGAGCTCGCGCATGCCGCGCTTCGCGTCCCAGATGAACGGCACAATCTCGCCGAGGTTAGGTTCCTCGCAGGAGCCGTTGCCGTTGCGGTCCACGTAGGCGGTGCCCACGGCCGTGCGGCCGGTATCGTCCACGGCCCAGCCGTAGCTGCTCGACACGCCGTACTCGCTGCTGCCGCCACAGGTATCGCCGTTCTTCTTGAGATCGCCGAGCGAGACGACCGCGCCGTTCGACGAGCGCAGCGCCGCCTGGCTGATGTCGTTGCCGTTCGCGTCGGCCTGCACCGTCATCCACTGGCCGTTGCGCGTCATGGCGGCGTTGTTGGCCACCAGCTCGGGCGGCAGGACGTCGAATCCCTGGCTCAGGTTCCACATGAACGCCGTGCCTCCCACCAGGCCCGATGCACTGCGGCCGTTCTTGGCGAGATCCATCAGGTAGGCGGCCACGACCGGCGTGAACTGCACGCCCTGCATGTAGCCGTTGAACGTGATGTCGGCCTTCTTGGCCACACCCGCCTCGGCGCGGATCTTCGTGGCATTGCACGGCCGATCGGTCGCCGGGCTGTTGCCCTCGGCGGCGTCCCAGTACTCCGGCTGGGAGAGCAGCATGGTCGACTCCGTCGGGTACCCACCCGCGAAGATCTCCTCGATGTAAACCACGTACTCGGCGCCCGGCGTCAGGTTGCGGATCGTGTAGCGGCCATCCGGGCCGATGAGCCCCTGCGTCTGGTCGCCGGTCATCGCCGAGACCGCATCGTGCAGCGGGTTCTTTACATTGCGTGCGATGACGTTGATGCCGCTGTAGGGCGTGCGGCCGTCCTTCAGGCGCAGCGTGCCGGTGATCGAGCCACGGGTCGTCAGGTAGGCCGGCGTCGGATACAGGTTCGAGATCGCGGCGACGTCGTCCGCGTGCGTGATCGTGCTCTGCGCCTGCGCGGCGAGTCCCGAATTGTCGATGAACGGGTACATCGTCTCGAGGATCGCCGGGTCGGCCCGGTTGACGCTCTCGTCATACCAGTTCCAGGCATACACCGGATCCACGCAGCCCGGCACGCCGGGGTACCGGCGATAGCCGTCGACGGGATAGCTCGAGTACACGATCGGTCCGTTCACCTGCGAGTGCGACAGGTTGATGGCGTGGCCGAACTCATGCGTGAACACGCCGGCGACGAAATCGCCCTGGACGTCGGTGTCGTACACCAGCCAGCCGTTCAGCAGCGCGGTCGCCTCGGAGATCTTGCCGTTCGCGTCGGCGATCTCGGGGAACGCGATGCCGAGCACCGCGTAGCGCGACACGCCGAAGTACTCCTCGAGGATCGACCCGTCGGTGTCGTACAGCACCCAGAGGCCGTAGCCGTTCTCGACGCCGTAGAACTGGTTCGCGTTGGCGCCCGTGACGTCGGCAATGCCGGTCTTGCCCGCGATCGTGCCCTTGACGCCGGCGTCGAGCGTCGCCGTGGCGACACTGCTCCATTGGCCGAGTGCGAACTGCGTGATCTCGTTCGCGCGCTCGATGGTGATGAATGGCGTGACGCCGTCGTAGCCATACGTGAAGGCGCCGCCGCCGTCGGTCCACGCGGGGATCGGACCCTTGCTCGTGTCCCACAGGTAGGGGCGCGGCGGATTGCCGTCGGTCATGAAAAGCGGCCCGGCGGCCTGCGCGGTGCCGCAGGCGAACGCGAGGCCGACGACGGCCCTGCAGACGAAGGACTTCATCAGCGCATCTCCCCGGTCTGGAGCCAGTTGCCGGTCACGGCGCGGCCGACGAGGCCGACGAACGTGGCGGCATCGACGGCACCGTCGCTCTTGAGCATTGCGCGTTCCTTGTCGCTCAGCAGTCCGTCCTGGATCTTCACGCCCTCGAACAGGCCCCGGTTGTTGAACTCGTTCGTGAGCTTGCCGTTCAGCACGTTGAGCTTGCCCTGCGCGAGCCCCGCCGTGGTCTGCAATCCGGTCCGCGAGGCGGGCTTGTACATGAAGGCGATCACGTGCTCGCCGACCACCCAGCGCGGAAAGCCTTCCGGCGTCACGGCGATGAGCGTCTTGCCGCTCGGCAGCTTGCGCGGCTCGAGCAGGCCGAACTGCCGGAACGTGTAGCTTGCACCACCGCGCAGTTCGCCCTTGGCGCTGTCACTGACGGAGATGGTGACCTCCGTGTACGGCATGCCGTTCGCGGCGATGCCGTCGGTCACGCGCGTGACCTTGCCGGCAATGATGCTCTGCGAGTCGGCGATGAGCTGGGTGAGGTTCTGCGGCTTCAGTTTCATCGCATGGGCGGCCGGGCCGCCCAGCAGCACGAGCGCCGCGGCAAGCGCCACGGACCAGCGGAGGATCAAGCGGAAGTATCTGGGCACGAGGAGGTTCTCCGTCGATGGGCGGCGAGCGGCTCGCGACGGCGAGCCACTGGCGTGGCAGTGGAATCTGCCGGTCGACGTGCAAGGAGAACATCGGGGAATCCCTGATTTTCGCCCGGCGGACGTCAAAATCAGGGAATCCCTTAGATCCGTCCCGGACGCCGCCGCGCGCAGCGTCAGGTGGCTTCGGGCGGCACCAGTCCGTTGCGGATGGCGAAGCGGACCAGGCCCGGCACGTCGAAGATACCGAGGCGGTGCATCATCTGGATCCGGTGGCTCTCGACGGTCTTGACGCTCAGGAACAGGCGCGCGGCGATCTGCCGGGTGCCCAGGCCCTCGACGACCAGTTGCAGGATCTGCCGCTGCCGCGGCGTCAGCGCGTCGAGCTCGGACTCCCCGGTGCTGGCGCGTCGCTCGAACTGCTGCACCTGTTCGGCATCGATCGCGCGGCACAGGTAGCGCCGGCCCGCGAAGATCTCCTCCAGCGCCGTTGCGAGCTCGTCGAAGGCGGAATCCTTGTTGAGGTAGCCCGCGGCTCCGGCGGCGAGCGCGCGGGCGGCGTACTCGGCAGAAGCATGCATCGAGAGCATCAGCACGCGGGTCGGCACGTCGAGCTTCGCGATGCGCGCGGCCGCCTCGAGCCCATTCATGCCGGGCAGCGTAATGTCGAGCAGGATGGCGTCGGGCGGGTCGCGCCGCACGTGCTCGACGGCGTCGAGCCCGTTGCCGGTCTCGCCAACCACTTCGACATCTGGCAGGTTTTCCAGCAGCGCGCGAATGCCCGCGCGCACCAGGGCGTGGTCGTCGGCCAGCAGGATGCGTCGCTTGGTGGTCATCAGACTGGCCCAGACGGTGGTGCCGCGCCCGCCAAAGGCTTGGCAAACGGAACCCGAACCTCGATCCGGCTGCCGGCGCCGGGCCGCGAGTCCAGGTCGATGGTCCCGCCGGCATTGCGCACCCGCTCGGTCATGCCGAGCAGCCCGAGGTGCTGGCCGCGCTTGACGCGCTGGCTGACGGCCTCGGGATCGAAGCCGACGCCATCGTCTTCGATCACGAGCCGCAACGCATCCGGCTCGTCGCGCAACGTGACGCGGATCAAGGCGGCCCCCGCGTGGCGCAGTGCATTGCTGACAGCCTCCTGGACCACGCGGAACACAGTCGTATTGAGCCCGCGCGGCGCAGCCGCGACCCCGGGTGCCGCGTCGAGTTCGATGCGAATGCCGGACCGCTCGCCCAGGGATTTCAGGTGGTGGTCGAGCGCGGGCACCAGTCCCGCTTCGTCGAGCAACGGAGGCCGCAGCCCCCGTGCGATGTCGCGAGCCTGGCGGATCATGCCGTCCATCATGGTGACTGAATCCTCGAGGCGCTGCGCGACAGCCGGATCGGCCGCGGTGCTGCGCAGCATCTGCAGGTTGATCTTGGCGGCCGTCAACGTCTGGCCGAACTCGTCGTGCAGCTCGCGCGAGATGCGGCTGCGCTCGTCCTCTTTCGCGGACTCGAGGCGCCCCGTGAGCTGGCGCAGGCCGGCGTAGGCCTCCTCCAGCTCACCCTGGCTGCGCCGGGCGCGCGCCAGCGCCTGCTCGCGCTGTCCCTCGAGTTGCTCGAGCACGGCGTTGCGACGCCGCAGCGAACGCAGCCGGGCCAGGTGCAGCCCGAGCGCCAGCGCCGCGACGACGGCGAGCGCCAGGCCGCGGAACCACAGGGTCATCCAGAACGGCGGCACCACATCGAACTCCAGCGGTGGACTCGTGCTCCACGCGCCGAACACGTCGCGGCCGCGCACTTCGAATCGGTAGTGGCCGGGCGCCAGGCCGACGAAGGTCACCTGCCGGCGGCGGCCGAGCGAGGTCCAGCCATCCTGCGGCCCCAGGCGATAGGCGTAGTCGTGCCGCGTCTCGGCGAAGTCGAGCACCGCGAATTCCAGCGCGAGCACGTCGTCGATCTTCTTCTCGAACCCACCGAGCAGCGAGGCGGGCGACAGGTGCTGGCCGGCGCCGCCCGCCAGCCGCTCGATGCTGGTGACCCGCACCGGAGTGGGCGCCCGCACGCGCAGCGGCGTGCCCTTGGGGATGCTGACCAGCCCTTCGACCGAACCGAAGTGCACGAAGCCCGTGTCGGCGGACGAGGCCCCGGTGTTGAAGTGGCTGACCGGCAGCCCGGACTGGACGACGTGGTTCACGACCTGGCCCGTCGTGGGGTCGAGCCTCGAGAGGCCATGGCGCGTACTGAGCCACAGCGAGCCGTCGTCCTCCTCCTCGATGCCCATGATGCCGTCGGTCAGCAGGCCGCGATCGACGCCCCAGCGCTCGAAGTGCGTCACACGACCCGCGGCGTCCACGTGTGCACGGTGAAGTCCACCGCCGTCGGTGGCTACCCACACCCCGCCGTCGCGGTCGCGACGCAGCGCGGTCACATGATAGTGGCGCAGGTTGGGCTCGCTCGCGCTGCGACCGTCGAAGCGCTCGCAGGACCAGGGCTCGATGCGGCAGCGATTGAGGCCATTCGAACGAGTACCGACCCACAGGTATCCGCCCTTCGCGGGGGACAGCGCCGTGATGTAGTCGCCCGTCAACGAGTCGGGCACAGCCGCGTCGTGCCGGAAGCCGCGATAGCGCCCACTGCGGGCGTCGCGCAGGAACAGGCCGCTGCCGCCGACGCCCACCCAGAGCCCGTCCTCTGCGGCGGACAGCAGGGCGCCGACGTAGCCCTGGCCGAGGCCGTCGGCTCGAGCCGCGTCGTGCGCTTCGAGGCCGAGGTTGCTGCCGTCGTCGGCGAACCGGTAGAGGCCCTCGGTCGATCCTGCAAAGTGCGACCCATCCTGCGTCACGGCGAAGCTCAGCACGCCCGACTTCAGGATCGAATCGGTCGACGGGCCGCCGGTCGGTACGACGGTGCCCGCGACGACGTCGACTCGCTGTGGACCGCCGCCGAAACTGCCCACCCAGGGCTGCCCTGCCGCCACGCGACCCATCACCGCGGTGACGTTCTTGTCGCGCAACCCGCCGCCATCCGGGCTCGGTGCCAGCAGCCGGAACTCCGGCTCCTCGAGCGGAGCCCGGTAGACACCGCTGCCCCACGTGCCGACGAACAGCATGCGATCGGTCGTTGCGATGCTGAGCTGCGGTTGCGCTGGGAGGTTACCGGGCGCGCCGATGCTGCCCGGGTGGGCGCGCTGCCAATCACGCGTCGTAAGATCGACCACGAGGACGCCGTGCGCCAGCGTGCCGATCCACAGCCGTTCGTAGCGATCCGCATGCATCGTGGTGATGAGCGGCTGCACGCCGGCGTCGCTCGCGAGATCGACGAGTTCCGCGGTGCGGCGCGCCGGATCGAGCACGACCAGCCCTTCGCGCGTGCCGGCCCAGACGCGCCCGTCGGCGGTTTCGTGGATCGCGAACACGTCGTTCAGGCCGCGCGCGCCACCGACCAGCTGCGCGAGCGGGAAGTGCTCGAAGCCCTCGCCCGGGCCGGTCGGCCGATCGATGCCACCGCCAACCGTGCCGACCCACAGCTGCCCGGAAACGCCGCGATGCAACGCATACACCCAGTCGTGGGCCAGGCTCGCGGCGTCGCCGTCGGCGTGAAAATGGCGCACGAAGTTGCGGCCATCCGCCTCGAGCCGGTTCAGTCCGTGCTGCGTGCCAACCCAGATCCGGCCTTCGGCGTCCTCGGCCACGCCATAGACACTCTCGTTGCTGAGCGAACGCGGGTCGGCCGAATCGTGGCGGAACTGCGTGAACTGGCCCGTGCGCGGGTCGCGCCGGTTCAGGCCACCGGTGTTCGTGGAAACCCAGAGCGCGCCGTCGCGCGCCTCGTACAGCGCGCGAATATCCAGGTCACTGACACTGCCGGGATGATCCGCATCGGGCAGGAACGGCATCGCCTGGTAGCCGTCATAGCGGAATAGTCCCTCGCGCGAGCCGACCCAGAGCAGGCCGTCACGGTCGACGAGCAGCGCAACCGCGACATTGGCGTCGAGACCGCGCCCCGCGCCGAGCTCGGTGAAGCGGCGCGCGGCGCCGGCGTCCTGCACGAGCAGCAGGAGCGCGAGCACGGCGATCCGCCATCCCGTGGCTCGCGTGGTGAGCACCGTCGTCACGGCGGCGGCCGGCGATCAGCCAACGAACTCGAATTTCAGTTCCATGTCGCGCAGCTGCGCGTAGAGCCGTTGCTCGCGAGTCAGCGGCCAGTGCTGGTAGAGCAGCACGTCGAGCGGGTACCAGAGCGCGACCCAGCCCGCGATGATGAAGCCTTCGTCGAGGAAGCGGCCGATTATGCCCGGCAGGTACCGCGGCTCGCCGACGAGTCTGGATCCCAGCAGGCAAAGCGCCAGGAACAGCAGTCCGCGCCACAGCGTCGCGAAGCCCTCGTGGCGCAGGCTCGCCTTGTCGTTCTTGCCCTGCTCGATGCGCACGTCGCAGTACTGCTGCAGCGCTGCGCGCGTGCGCGCCTCGAGATCGGTTGCGCTCTCCTTCGCGGGCAGCACGATCATGGCGCGGACCGGCCCGCGCGGACGCGGCCGGACCTTGTTCAGGATGCGATCGATCCCCGCATCGGCATGAGGGCGCCCGGACAATGGATCGGGCTCCGGCGCCCGGAACAGATCGCGCAGGCTCGCGAGTTCGACGCGGACTTCGTGGGTCTTGCCAGCGGACATGCAGTGTGACTCCGTTAGAGAATGACCAGCGCGACGCCGAACGCGATCGCCGTCAGCAGCAGTGCGAGCGTCGCGGCCGACCAGTCGCGGATGACGGCATCGAGGCGGTCGAAACGAGCGCCCCAGCCGAGCGCAGCGCGCGAGCCGTGATCGATGGCCTCGGCAATGTCGCCCTCCGGGATGCGCGGCATTCGTTCGGCCCACCCTCGTAACGCAAACGCGAGGCCCGCGCCGATCGCGACGGGCCACAGCGCAGCCCACAGGGCTTTCGGCTCGAGGGCCGTCGTGACCGGCCCGAGGCCCGTCGCGGGATACAGCAACCACGGCAGCACGAGCGCAGTGACGGCCATCGCGAGCCACGGTACGGACAGGCCCCGGGACGCCGTGGCCCGCGAATCCTCGGCCCCGCTTAGCGCCAGCCGGCCAAGGAAGTGCAGCATCAGCAGCGTCGTGCCCGCCGCAGACGCTGCGGCGAGCCAACCGACCACGCCGACGTCGAGCTGGTCCTTGACGGCGAACTTCGCGATTGCACCACCGGTGAACGGCAGGCCGCCCAGGCCGAGGCACAGCAGCGCGGCGGGAATCAGCACGGTGGCCCGCCGCGCGGCGCCGGTGTACGCAATCACGCCGACCGAAAGGAACAGCGCGCCTTTGACGAGCACGTGGTGCGATGCGTAGAAGGCCGCCGCGATCCCCGCGGTGGCATCACCGGCCGCGAGTCCCATGCCGAGCACGGCGACCACGACACCCATCTGGCTGACGCTCGAGTACGCCAGCACCGCCTTCGGATGGCGTTGCGTCAAACCGATCACGACGCCGTAGAACGCCGTCACGAAGCCCGCCACCGTCAGCATCAGGCCCCAGTCCGGCAGCGAGTTCGACAACGGCAGGAAGCGGATCAAGCCGATGATGCCGACCTTGACCACGGCGCCGCTCAGCACGCTCGAGGCTGGCACCGGGGCGGCCGCATGCGCGAGCGGCATCCAGACGTGCATCGGCACGAGCCCCGCCTTGGTGCCGAAGCCTGCGACCAGCAGCGCGAGAATCAGGTCGCGGTGGGGCGAGGACGCCAGCGCTGCGGCCGCGTCGCGGATCGCGAGGCTGTCGCCCGGGATCTCGCCGGCCAGCATCACGAGCCCCACCAGCAGCACCGACTCGGCCAGCAGCGCCAGCACGAGGTAGATCGAGCCAGAACGCCACGCACGCGGCGTCTCATCGTGGATCACGAGACCGCTGGCGCCCAGCGTCAGCATCGCCAGCATCGCGTAGAGGCTGACGAGATCGCCGGCGACGAATACCCCCAGGCAGCCGGTGAGCGCCATCAGCCAGCTGGCGACGAAGCGGCCGGGATTCGACGTGTCGCGCATGTAGGTCGCGGCATAGGCGCCCGCCGCAATCCACAGCAGCGAGGCGACGCCGAGCAGCAGCGCGCCTGGTCCGTCGAGTTCGAAGACCAGCCGCAGGCGGCCGGCACCGATCTGCAGCGCCGGCGCTTGCATTGCAAAGATCGCCGCCGCGAGCGCGGGAATCGGCGCGAGCACGAGCAACCGCGGCATCACTCGGCGCAGCCCGCCCGACACACACGCGAGCAGCAGCGCGAGCGGTACCGCCCAGGTGGCGCCCAGCAGCATGGTTGCGGTCGGGTCGCTCATGGCGTGGTCACCGCGAACGCGGGCAGTTCGATCGGCCCCAGCGCCAGCAAGCCGAGCAGCACGGCGCAAAGCGACATCGCGAGCGCGACGCCTTCCCTGGAGCGGGCGACCGGCTTGAGTGGCACGATCGGCGCGGCAGCAGCACTCATCGCGCGGATCAGCACCAGCATCACGTAACCGCCCGTCAGCAACCCGCCGATGACCAGCACCGCAGCCCACCACCACTGTCCAGTGCTGACCGCGGCCGAGAGCAGCAACCACTTCGCGACGAAGCCGCCGCTCGGCGGCAGGCCGACCAGCGAGAGGCCGGCGAGGCCGAACGCGAACACGCTGATCGGCAGCGCTCGCGCCACGCCGGCGAGATCGGCGACGCGGTCGTGGCCCAACGCCGTCGCGATCAGCCCCGCGGCCATGAACATGCCGGCCTTCGCAAACGCGTGCGACACGGTCTGCAGCAGCCCGCCGGTCAGCGCGACGCCGCCCTGCAGTTGCGCGGTCGCAGGATCGAACGCGAGCGGAAACATCAGGAACAGGTAGCCGATCTGCGCGACCGTCGAATAGGCGATCAGCAGCTTCAGGCGCTCCTGCCGCAGTGCGAGCACGCTGCCGTAGAGGATTGCCGCCGCGCCGAGCGCGGCGATCAACTGCGTCGCGGAGAAGCTCCACAGCGCGGGCATCACCTCGAACCACAGCCGGATCACGAGGAAGAACGAGCCCTTGACGACCAGCGCCGACAGCACGGCACTCGCCGCGGGCGGGGCGCCGGCGTGCGCCGGCGGCAGCCACAGGTGCAACGGGAACAGCGCGGTCTTGGCCAGCAGGCCGGCCGTCATCAGCGCGGCGGCCACCCAGGCGGCCGGTTCCGGTTGCACGCGCGCCGCCAGCAGTGTGATGTCGAGCGTGCCGTAGGCGCCGTAGAGCAGCACGGCGCCGAGCAGGTAGAGCACGGAGCCCAGCAACGCGAACATCAGGTAGCGCAGCGCGGCGGACAGCGTTGCAGCGCGGCCATCGAGGGACACCAGAGGAACCGCCGCGAACGTCAGCAGTTCGAGGGCGACGTAGAGGTTGAACAGGTCGTGCCCGGTGACGATCAGGTTCATCGCGCCCCAGACCGCGATCAGCAGCGTCCAGAAGACCAGCGAGACGCGAGTCTCGGGCTTGCCCGACTTCGGGCCGAAGTCGGCGTACGCGTACAGCCCCGCGCCGCAGATCACGATCGCCGTGGTCAGCATCATGACGGCCGACAGCGCGTCGGCGCGCAACGCGATGCCGAGTGGCGGCGCCCAGCCACCGACCAGGTAGACCAGCGCCTCGCCCTCCGGCAGCACCCTGATCGCGATCGCGCCCGCCACCGCGACACCGACCGGCATCGAGGCGAGCGCGATCCGCGCCGCGTGGCGTCCGCCCCCGGCGATCATCAACAGGATAGCGATCACCGGCCAGGCGAGCGCCGCAACCAGCCACGCGCCGCCCGGCGTCGTCATCGCGACGTCAACTGCGCCTGGGCCGGACATCAGCGGTCGCGGCGCTCGGTTATGACGCCGGCCGGCGCGTCGGGGTCGAGGGTCGTCTGGCCGCCTTCCTTGAGGATCCGCTCCAGCAAGGCCACGGCCATGGCCGTCGCCGCGAACGCGACGACGATCGCGGTGATCACGAGCGCCTGCGGCACTGGGTCGCCGCCCACCGTGCCCCAGGCGCCCCGGCGCGCGATGGCGCCGAACACGAGGAAAATGCCGCTGCCGAGCAGGTTGAATGCGATCAGCTTGCGCAACGGCTGCGGATGCGTCAACGCACCATAGAGCCCGAGCCCGATCAGGATCGCGCCGCAGAGACCGAACAGCGTAGCCGTGTTCACAAAGATTGCGCCGTCCGCTCCGGAGGTCCAGCCACGAGCAGCCCCAGCGCCAATGCAATCGTCAACAACATCGGCACTTCGATCAGCAGGATCAGCGGCTTAGCGATCGCGACGGGGTAGGCAAGGAACGCGCCCGCGGCGAGCATCCCGACGAGTCCCACTGCAAGGAACACGACCGGACCCGACACGAGCGCGAGCCGCAGCCAGCGCTCGCGGATCGCCGGTGCATCGCGCACGCCGGCCATCATGACGAGCAGCCACATCGCCGCGAGCACCGTGCCACCCTGGAAGGCCCCGCCGGGCGCGTCGGCTCCCGTCCACATCAAGTGGATGCCGAGCAGCACACCGAGCGGCGGCAGCGTTCGCGCGAAGAACGGCAGCACGCCGTCGGCGGACAGCCGGTGGCTCAGTCCCGGGTGGCCGCCCCAGTAGCGGTCAGGCGCGAACGACCAGACCCCGATCAGCGCCAGCACCAGCACGACCTTCTCCAGCAACGTATCGAGAGCGCGAAAGGCCATCAGCACACCCGTCACCGGGTTGCCGACGCCGGTCGCTGGCAGCGCCGCAACGACCTCGGGCGCGAGCGTCGGCGACGGCTCGGGCAGGGTCAGCACGACCGCAGCGACGGCCACGGTCACGAATCCGCAGCAGATGGCTGCCGCGACGCGCATCGCCAGGCCGGGACCCGTGCCGGACGTTCCCTCGGTCGCCCGCAGCGTCGCGGCCGCGCTCAGCAACAGCACGCCGGTCAGGCCGCTGCCGATGGCGGCCTCGGTCAAGGCAACGTCCACCGCCGCCAGCTGCACCCATACCAGCGAAAGCAGCAAGCCGTAACTGACGAATCCGACGGCTGAAGAAAACGCGCTGCGCGCCACGATGGTCCAGACTGCGGCGCCAAGCACCAGCACTGCGAGCACGACCTCGAGTACGTAGGTCAGGCTCAACCGGGTGACTCCGCACGGCGCGCGACGCGTGCCACCATCTGCCCGACCGTCGCGCCGGCCAGCAGCACCAACAGCCACACGAGCAGCAGCTTGAACGCCGCGTAGAGACTCCCCGCCTGCGGCAGCAGGCCGATCACGATCAATCCGAGCCCGACGTTGTCGGCCTTGGTCAACGCGTGCAGGCGCGACAGCGTGTCCGGGAAACGCAGCAGCCCGACCACCCCGGCGAGAAAGAAAATCGCGCCGGCCGTCACCGCGACGATCGTGAACAGGTCGAGTACGGCGCTCACCGGTGACCGCCCTCCTCAGGTCCCGCATCGGCGCCCTGCGCAGCCGTCGCGCTCTTGACGAACGCGATCGATGCAAACGCCGCCAGCATCGCCAGCGTGAGTGCCACGTCGACGGCCGCCGGAAGGTTGCGGGCTACGCTGACCAGCAGCAAGCTGGCGATGCCGCCCGTGCCGAGTAACTGCGCGGCCATGATCCGGTCTGCGTCGCCCGGACCGTACAGGATGCGAGCCAGGCCCACGACGACCGTGAGCATGATGAAACCGGCGGCCGCGGCCAGGAACTCCGGACTCATGCGGTGCTGCCCAGGGTGCCTCCGAGCGCCGCGACCAGTAGCGTCTCCTCTTGCTGGAGCTGCTGCGCCACGGGCTGGTCGACGTCGAGGCAGTGGTAGATCAGCGCGCCGGATTGGTCGCTGCCCGCCGGCAACGTGCCGGGCATCAGGCTGGTGACGGCCATGAACAGGTTGCGCGCGGCGCTGGGCGGCAATGCAACCGGGTAGACGACGTAGCCGAGCTTGAGCGGCATCGCAGGGCTGAACGCGCGCCGAGCAATGTCGACGCCCGCGACGACGGATCCCCAGACGAAGCGGATGAAGAGTCGTGCAAGTGCCACCGGCCGCACGCGGGCCGTACCGGGATCCGGCGGCAACAGCAGCAGGCTGGCCCAGGCGGCCAGCGCCGCCGCACCGACGCCCGGCAGCACATCGGCAAGGTCGCCGCCTGCCATGATCATCCAGGCCAGGAAGTACCCGATGCCGCGAAAGAAAATCGCTCGCCGCGACCGGTTCTGGAAATTCTTGCTCATGGATTCGATACCCGCGCCGATGGTAGCAGCAGTGCAGGGACCGGGGAGTCAAGGATTCCGTGAACCGCTCGCTGCGGGCGCCGACAGGTCGAAGAATCGCCTGGCACCCTCGTGCAGCGGGATCGTGATGCCGGTCTGGGCCCGCTCCCTGGACAGGCGCGCCGCGAGCACGCCGCCGCGATCCGCCGCCGCCGCATAGAGAAGCTCGAGCATCGCGGCGACCGTGGCTTCCGCGACATCGCTGCGAGCGACCAGCAATGCCGTGGCCGCAACGGTCCGCACGGCAGCGGCCTGGCCGGGATATGTGCGCGCCGGGATGCTGAGCGGGACGAGCCCGTGCAGGTCGACTTCGATGCGGGCGGCCTGTTCGGCATCAAACCCGACCAGCCGTAACGGCGTCGCCGCGGCAACCCCCTGCAGTTGCTGCCACGGTGCCGAAACGACCTCGATGACGGCGTCGAGATCACCCGCCGCGAGTTTCGCCAGCGAAGTCGCGGCATCGCCATCATGGACGTGCGCGAGGCCGCCGACATCGACTCCGGCCAGCGAAAGCAATCGGAGGGCCGTGTGACGCGATCCTGAGCCTGGACTGCCGAGCGCGACGCGGCGGCCGGCCAGGTCGTCGATCCGCTCGATGTCCGAGTCCGCCCGCACGACGATGTGGACCGGTTCCGGGAACAGGCTGGCGGCGGCTCGCAGGTGGCTCATCGGGCCGGTCGCGGCGAACAGTCCTTGACCGGTCACCGCAGCCGCGGCGACGTCGCTCTGCATGACCCCGACGCGCGCCCGCCGGGACTCGATCAGGAACGCATTGGCCACGCTGCCTTCGGTTGCCACGACGTGGACTGGGGTCGATTCCGGCAAGCCGCGCGTGACCGAAATCAGGAAGCGCCAGTACTCGCCGCCCTTGGGCCCGGCCGCCACTGCCAAGCCTTCGTGTTCGCGCTGCAGGCGCAGGTTGATGTTGCGCAGCGCGCGATCGATCTCCTCGGTGATGATCTCCCGATCCGCGCCGCGCGCCTTGGGTGACTGCATGACCAGTTGCGCGAGTCGCTGGACGAGCTCATCGGCACCGGGCGTCCCGCTCGGCGCTGCGCCGGCGTCCGTATCCAGGCGCTGCAAGGACTCTTCGGCTGCGACCCAACCGTCGTCGGTCTTGCGATAGACGAGCGAACCGTGACTGCGGAATTCAGCGCTCGGCTCGTGACGGCCCGGGCCGAGCCCGAAGATGCCCTGGTCGGTCGCGCCGAGCGCGCCGGCGATCAGCGCCGGGCTCAGCGACTCCCAGTCCGAAGGGTCATAGGCGGCAACGAAGCGGAGCACGGCGTTGAAGTAGACGATGGTCTGCCTCGCCCCATCGTCGGCCGGGCGGTACGGCGCGCTGCCCTGCCGATTGAGCGCTGCGACCTCGACGAGCGGCTGGCCGAAGACGGCGTCGAGGCGCGCCTGCACGTCGTTCGTCAGCGCGTCCGGGTCGGGCCCGCGCGCGCAGCCGGCCAGCACGGCAAGGAACAGCATCGCGATGAGTCGCAACGTCGGCAGCACGATTCTCAGAACCCCAGCATCGGCAGCGAGAAGAACGCCTGCAGCACGAGCGCGTTGGCGATGTCGGCAAAGAACGCGCCGACGATCGGCACCAGCAGGAATGCCATCGGCGCGGGCCCGTGGCGCTCGGTCAGCGTCTGCATCACGGACATGCCGACGGCCGTGGTGGCGAGTCCGGCCGCGACCTGCCCGCCGCTGATCACGGCCGCGTCGTAGTCGTTGCCCATCAGCCGCGAAGTGACGAAGTAGGCGAAGGCCGCCGTCGCCAGCGCATTGACGACCACGATCAGCAGCAGCGGCCCTGCGAGCGTCGCCAGGTCGAGAACGCGCATCGACATCAACGCCATGATCAGGAACAGCGACAACGAAACGCTGCCGACGGCCTGCACGGCGTTGTCGTTGACGCTCTTCAGCCCGAGCAGGCTGCCGGCATTGCGCACGATCATGCCGATCAGCAACGCCCAGAGAAAGCTCGGCAACAGCAGGCCCGTGTCGCGCATGAGGTCCTGCAGGAACCGGGCGCCGGCGATGCAAACGAGGCATACCAGCAGCACGAACAGCAGCTGTTCGGCCGTGATCGGCGCCAGCACGGCAGCCTGTTGCGGCGACTCGCGAGCAGCGTGCGCGCCGGCGTTGCCGCTCCGCGCCCCGCTGCGTCGCATCACCCGCTCGGCAACCGGTCCGGCGAGCAGGCTGCCGAGGATCAGGCCCGCCGTGGCCGCGGCCATGCCGAGTTCCAGCGCGCCCTGCAGGTTGCGAGTCTCGGCGAAACTCGTCGCGTAGGCCGCTGCGGTGCCGTGGCCGCCGATCAGCGAAATCGACCCACCGAGCAGGCCCACCAGCGGATGCAGGTCGAGCGCGCTCGCCATCGCGAGCCCAATCGCGCCCTGCATAATCATCACGGCGATGAACAGCCCGATCAGGATCACCAGCTTCCAGCCGCCGCGCATCAGCGAGCGCACGTCGGCGCCGAGCCCGAGCGTGGCGAAGAACGCGAGCAGCAACGGATCGCGCGGCGAATCGTCCATCGCGAACTGGACGTCCGCGACGAGGCCAGCGACGGCGAGCAGCAGGGCGAAGAGCACGCCGCCGACGACCGGGACCGGGATGCTGTAGCGCTGCAGGAACGTGGAGCGCTGCACGATGAACTGGCCGATGAAGAACAGAGCCGTCGCCAGCGCCAGCGTCGCAAGCAGGTTGAGTTCCAGTGTCTTCATGCGCGACTTTCCGCGTCGCCGGTGCCGATCGTGCCGAATCCGGCGGCACGGGCATAGTGCTCCTCGGCGGTGGCGAGGCTGGCGGCGCAGAAGCCCAGGTCGCGCAGCAATCCGTCGGTGAGGCGGTAGACCCAGGCATGCACGACGAGGCGTTGCCCGCGATCCCAGGCCTGCTGGACGACCGTGGAGCGGCACAGCCGTCGCGCCTGCACAAGCACGTTCAATTCGCAGAGGCGATCGAGGCGCTCGGCATCGCCGGCCAGCTGATGCAGCGGCTCGCGATAGAGATGCGCGACGTCCCGCACCGATTGCAGCCAGTTGTCGACCAGACCCAGTTGCCGCCCTTCCCAGGCCGCTTGCACGCCGCCGCAGCCGTAATGGCCGACGACCATCACGTGCTCGACCTTGAGCACGTCGATCGAATACTGCAGTACGGACAGGCAGCTGAAGTCGGTATGCAGGACCAGGTTGGCGACGTTGCGATGGACGAACAGCTCGCCGGGCGCGAGGCCGACGATCTCGTTCGCCGGCACGCGGCTGTCGGAGCAACCGATCCACAGGTAGCGCGGTGCCTGTTGCGCGGCGAGCCCGGCGAAGAAGCCGGGTTGGCGCGACTCCATGCCGGTCGCCCAGCGGCGGTTGTTGGCAAGCAGGACCGGCAGTTCATTCATGTTGTTCGCCGCCCCTCGAATTGGTGGGCCCGGTAGGATTCGAACCTACGACCGAGGGATTCACGTCATCCCGGGATTTCTCCCGGGCGTGGACTATCTCTTCACCCTCGGCCAAGTGGCCGGTCGGGTGCGGGACGCTCGACGCCTGTCATTAAGGGCACTGCAGCCCCCAGGTAGTCTCTGCACCTTCCGCCGGTGTACCGGCGGCTTGGCTCAGGGTTGCCAGCGGCTCGCGCCGGTGAGGTTTCCCTGAATTCATCCCGTCCACTCCGCGGATTACGCCGCGGAGGCACCTTGCTGATGAGTCCCCTGCACTAACCGCTGTGCTACAGGCCCAAGCCCCGGATTGTACAGATCGGCGCGGCCTCAATCAGCCGGTTCGATGCGCAGCAGTCGCCCGTTGTCTTCGTCGGTCAGCAGGTAGATCAGCCCGTCGGGACCCTGCACGACGTCGCGGATGCGCTGGTCGATCACGCCGCGCAGCAGGACTTCTTCGCGGACGACCTTGTCACCGTCGAGTTCCAGCCGCGAGAGCTGCTTGCTCTTGAGCCCACCGACGAACGCATTGCCGCGCCAGTCCGGGAATCGGTCCCCGGTGTAGAACAGCAGGCCGCTCGTCGCGATCGAGGGCACCCAGTAGTGCACCGGCGGCTCGATGCCGGGCGCAGTGGGTGATTCGCTGATCGTCGCACCTGAGTACTCGACGCCGTAGCTGACCTTCGGCCAGCCGTAGTTGAGTCCCGCCAGCGTCCGATTCAACTCGTCGCCGCCCTTCGGCCCGTGCTCGTTGGTCCACAGCTCACCGGTCCCGGGATGCAGCGCCGCGCCCTGAATGTTGCGGTGCCCGTACGACCAGATCTCCGGCAGCGCCCCGGCCCGGCCGACGAACGGGTTGTCGGCCGGCACGCTGCCGTCAGGCTCGATGCGCACGACTTTGCCGATATGCGAGTCGAGCGTCTGCGCGCGCGCGCGCTCCGAGTTGCGCTCGCCCAGGGCCACGAACAGGCGGCCGTCGCGCGCGAACACGAGCCGCGACCCGAAATGGTGGCGGCCAGGCACGGTCGGCTGCTGGCGGAAGATCACCTCGACGTCGGACAGCCCGCGTTCGCCGAGCTGGCCGCGAGCGACGCTGGTGCCGTTACCGCCCTCGCGCGGCTCCGCATACGAGAGGTAGACGAGTCGGTTGCTGGCGAAGTCCGGATCGAGCGCGATGCCGAGCAGGCCGCCCTGCCCCGTCGCGTCCACCGCGGGGACGCCGTCGAGCGCCGGCCCGACCGTGCCGTCCTTGGCCACGACGCGCAGCCGGCCCGGCCGCTCGGTGACGAGTGCGCGCCCATCTGGCAGGAACGCAATGCCCCACGGATGCTCGAGCCCCTCGACAATGGTCACCAGCCGGACGCGAGCCTGCTCGACGGGCGTCGCGTCCTCCGCCGCGCAGGCGATGGAGGAGGCAGCAACGATCAACAGGGGTGCGAGGCGCAGCGCGAAGCGGGGCATGATCGGGTGACTCCGGGGCAAGGGCTGAGTCCGTATTTTCGCACCTCGACCCGCTCCGGAGTCACCACTGAATCAAGGCGCCGGCGGCGACCCGGCCGCCGCGGGCGGCAGCTTGCGGCCCTCGACGACGTAATAGATCAGGAACGCGAGACCGACGCCGGCCGGGATCAGCCCGAAGAATCGCACGTCCTCCCCGGCCACGGCGCCCAGCGCCACGAACAGGCCGATGCCGATGAACAGCCAGATGAGCCCGGGCAGCAGGTAGCTCGAGCGCCGCGGCGGCTTCATCGACAGGTAGAACGACTCCGGCAGCTGGGGGGCCTCCATGCCGCGCTCGATCGCGGCCATGCGCTCCTTGTGGTTGGCCTCCACGATGTCGCGCCGCCGCTTGTAATCGACGATCGCGAACACGATCGGGATCAGCAGCGACATGAAGATCGCGGTCAGGGGGATGAATACGGCGATTGCGTCTTCGTTCACGGGTCCGGCCTCCAGGGTAGATGCAGGTTATATGCGGCGGCCGACCCCAGGGTTGCAGTCGGCCGACTGCAACCTTTGTCCCGACCCGGGCGTATAAATGGCCATGGACGACGGAATCGAACGCCAGCTGGCCGCGGGCCGCCACGCCCGCGCGTTCGATCTCGTGGTCCCGGCGTACAAGGACCGGGTCTTCCGCCTGGCGTATTCGATCCTGAAGGACCGGGCCGCGGCCGAGGATGCCGCACAGGAGACCTTCGTGCGGGTCTGGAAGGCGTTGCCGGGATTCGACGGTCGGGCCGCGCTTGGCACCTGGATCTACGCGATCACGCGCAACACCTGCCTGATGGAACTTCGCCGGCGCCGGCCGACCGTGTCGTTCGACGATCCGGACTCGACCGAGGCGCAGCACGCGGCCGCGAGCATCGCGACCGGCCCGGCCGAGGATCCGGAGCGCGACAACCTGCTGCGGCTCGTCGAGGCGCTGCCGCGCAACCAGCAGGAGGCCGTGCGCCTGTTCTACCTCGAGGATCGATCCTACGAGACGGTCGCGGAGCAGCTCGGCATGCCGCTCGGCACCGTCAAGAACCTGTTGCACCGGGCGCGCAAGCGACTCATGGAGGTCGCGCGCCCCGACGAGGTCAAAGCCGCATGAACGAGATGTCCCTCACCGGCCCCTGCGCCGACTACGAGCACGATCTGGTCGAACTGCTCGAGGGCTCGCTCGGCCCCGAGCGGGCTCGCGTCATCCGCCTGCACGTCGAGTCGTGTGCGCGCTGCCGCGCGTGGCAGGCGGAATTCGCAGCATTCGATGCCGGGCTCGCGATGGCGCTGCCAAGCCCCGCGCTATCCTCGGATTTCGAGCGCCGGCTGCAGGCGCGGATCGCGGCGCTGGCGCAACCGGCCAACCGCAGCGACGTGCGGGCCCGGGCCGATCGCGAGCACGAGCGACTGGTCGAAGCGCTGCGGCGAGGCGCACGCCGTCACGCGCTGCTCGACGGTATTGGCTCGGCGGCGATCGCGATTTGCGTGCTGGCCCTGGCGCGCGGCCTTCTCGAGCAGACCGACACGATGCAACTGCTGTTCGAAGGGCCGCAGCGGCTGGTCATCCTCGGCGGGATTGGCACGGCCGTCGCGCTGGCAGCGCTGGCGTGGACGGCCGTGCGCAGCAGGCTGCCGCTGGCCGGGTGATTACGTCGCACCGCTCACACGCGCGTCGTCCACCCGTGGGTGTCCGGCGTTTCGCCGTTCTGGATTGCGACCAGCGCTGCGCGCAGCCGCTGCGTCACGGGACCGACGTCACCCGTGCCGACGCGATGCTCCTTGCCATCGTGCACGAGCGTGCCCACGCCGGCCAGCACGGCCGCGGTGCCCGACAGCGCCGCCTCACCGGTCTTGACCCACTCGAGCATCTCGTTCACGTCGAACACTCGCTCCTCGACCTTGAAGCCCATGCCGCGGGCCATCGTCAGCAGCGAGTCGCGCGTGACGCCATGCAGGAAGGTCGAGTCGAGGCTGCGGGTGAGGATGTGACCCTCGCGGATCAGCAGGAAGTTGGCCGCGCCGGTCTCCTGCACCGAGCCGCCCGGGCAGAACAGCACCTGGTCCACCTTGTACTTGTCGCGCGCCTCGAGCGTCGGGCCCATGGCCGCGGCGTAGTTGCCGCCCGTCTTGACCATGCCGAGGTGGTCGGCGGTGCGATGCTTCTGATCCTCGACGTAGATGCGCAGCGGCTTCACGCCTCCCGAGAAGTAATCCCACACCGGGCTCGCGAGCACGATCAACGTCGCTTCGTTCGACGGCGCCGAGGCCGCACCGATGTTGGGCATGGTGCCGTAGAGCATCGGCCGCAGGTACAACGCGCCCGGAGGCTCCGGCACTTGCGCGCGGACGCGGTCGATAACCGTCAGCACCATGGTCGCAAGCTGCTTCGCGTCGGGCTCGGGCAGCACGAGCAGCCGCGCGCTCTGGCGCATCCGCTCGATGTGCTTGTCCATGCGAAACACATGGATGCTGCCGTCGGCCCAGCGATAGGCCTTGAAGCCCTCGAAGCACTCGCTCGCATAGTGCAGCACGTGCGCGGCGGGATGGATCTCGATGGGCCCGGTCGGACGGATCTCGTGCTGGCCCCACTGGCCGTTGCGATACGTGGCGATGGCCATCTGGTCGGCCAGCACCGTGCCGAAGGCGGGACGGGCCTGGGTATTCGTGCTCATGCGCGTGGAGTCCTGATGTTCGCGGTCGGATTCGAGGGCGTACGGCAGTCTAGCCTGCCATGAAGATCGTCGCCGGGTGCTCGAGCATGTCCTTCAACGCCTGGATCATCGCCGCCGCGTCGTAACCATCGACGAAGCGGTGATCGAACGACGAGGACACGTTCATGATGCGGCGGACCGTGATCGCGCCGTTCATCACGACCGGACGGTCAATCGCCTTGTTGACGCCGATGATCGCCATCTCGGGCGCGTTGATGATCGGCGTCGAGACGATCCCGCCGAGCTTGCCGAGGCTCGTCACGGTGATCGTCGAGCCCGACAGCTCTTCCCGAGTAGCCTTGCCGCTGCGTGCCGTCTCGGAGACGCGCTTGATCTCTTCGGCGAGTTCCCAGAGCGTCAGCGCCTCGGCGTGGCGCACGACTGGCACCTTGAGTCCGTCGGGCGTCTGCGTGGCCACGCCGGCATGCAACGCGCGGTGTCGCACGACGACGTTGCGCTCCGTGTCGAACCAGGCATTGCACTGCGGATAATCCTCGAGCACGCGCGCGAGCGCCGCGATCAGGAACGGCAGGTACGTCAGCGGCGCGGCACCTTTCGGCAACCGTCCGTTCAGGTGCTGTCGCAACGCCTCGAGTTCCGTCACGTCGACTTCCTCGACGTAGGCGAAGTGCGGGATGTTGCGCTTGGCGTCCGTCATCCGGTTGGCGATCACGCGCCGCACGCCGATGACCTTGACCTCCTCGGTGCCGGTGCGACGGGCGAGGCCCGGTGCGGCGGCCCGCTTCGTGGCCGTAACCGCCTGTGCGGCGGGTGCGGCAGCGCCGGACAGCGCAGCTTCGAGATCGCCGCGCGTAATGCGCCCGCCCGGCCCGGAGCCGCCGACCTGCGCGAGGTCGAGGCCCGCTTCCTTCGCGCGGCGGCGCGAAGCTGGCGAGGCCATGACGCGCCCCGCCTTCGGCGCGGGCATGGGTTCGTGGCCTTGCGGAGCTGGAATCGGCGCCGGGACCGGTTCCTCACTTGCGCTGCGGCCGGTCTCCCCCGCTGGCGGCAGGGTTTCGGCCTCGGCGGATTCGGTCTCGAACACGATCAGCTCGGCGCCGACGCGGATCATGTCGCCGGGCCCACCGGCGATCGAGACGACTCGCCCGGTCACCGGCGCCGGCACTTCGACCGCGGCCTTCTCGGTCATGACCTCGGCCATGACCTGGTCTTCGTCGACGTGCTCGCCGACCTTGACGTGCCACGCGACGATCTCGGCCTCGACCGTGCCTTCGCCGAGGTCGGGCATCTTGAAGACGTAGCGCGTCATGGCGTCTCCATCACGGCCTTGAGGCCGGTGATCACGCGCGCCGGCCCGGGGAAATACTCCCACTCGAACGCGTGAGGATACGGCGTGTCCCAGCCGGCCACACGCTGGATCGGCGCCTCGAGGTTCCAGAAGCACTGCTCCTGGATCGTGGCCGACAGCTCGGCGCCGAAGCCGGAGAAGCGCGTCGCCTCGTGCGCGATCAGGCAGCGACCGGTCTTCTTGACCGACGTGCAGATGGTGTCCACGTCGAGCGGCACCATCGTGCGCACGTCGATGATCTCGGCGTCGAGGCCGAGGCTGCGCGCGGCGGCCTCGCAGACGTAGACCATCGTGCCGTAGGTGACGATCGTCAGCTGCGCGCCCTTGCGGACGATCTCCGCCTTGCCGATCGGCACCGTGTAGTAACCGTCGGGGACTTCGCCCTTCGGATGCGTGCTCCACGGCACGGCCGGCTTGTTCGGGTCACCGTCGAACGGGCCGTTGTAGAGGCGCTTCGGCTCGAAGAACACGACCGGGTCGTCGTCCTCGATCGACGAGATCAGCAGGCCCTTCGCATCGTACGGATTGCAGGGCATCACGACCTTGATGCCGCAGACGTGCGTGAAGATCGCCTCCGGGCTCTGCGAATGCGTCTGCCCGCCGCGGATGCCGCCACCGCACGGCGTGCGCACCGTGACGGGCGCCCAGAACTCGCCGGCGCTGCGATAGCGCAGCCGCGCCAGCTCGCTGAAGATCTGGTCGCAGGCCGGATAGATGTAGTCGGCGAACTGGACCTCGGCCACGGGCCTGAGACCGTTGACGCCCATGCCGATCGCGGCGCCGATGATCGCGCCCTCGGCGATCGGCGTGTCGAGCACGCGGTGCTCGCCGTATTTGCGCTGCAAGCCGTCGGTGACGCGGAACACGCCGCCGAAGAAACCCACGTCCTCGCCGAGGATCACCACGTTCGGGTCGCGCCCGAGCATGATGTCCATCGCCGAGTTGAGCGCCTGGATCATGTTCATCTGCGGCATGGCTCAGCCTCCCCGCTCAGCGCGCAGCTGTTCGCGCTGAATGCGCAGGTGCTCGGGCATTTCCTTGAAGACGTCGTCGAACATCAGGTCGCGATTGAGCCGCGGGCCCTCGTTCAAGGCGCCGTACTGCACCGCCTCCTTCCAGCTTTCGGTGACGTGCTGCTCGAGTTCCTTGACGAGCGCGGCGTGCCGTTCCTCGGACCACTCGCCGAGCGCGATCAGGTAGCCCTTGAGCCGGTCGACCGGGTCGCCGAGCGGCCACTTCTCGTAATCGTCCTTCGGCCGGTAGCGCGACGGATCGTCGCTGGTCGAATGCGCGGCGCCGCGGTAGGTGACGTGCTCGATCAGCGTCGGTCCCGCGCCGGTGCGCGCACGCTCGGCCGCCCACTGCGTCACGGCGTAGACGGCCAGGAAGTCGTTGCCATCGACGCGGATGCCGGCCATGCCATAGCCCGGGCCGCGCGCCGCGAATGAGCGTTGCTCGCCGCCGGCGAAGCCCTGGAACGTCGAGATCGCCCACTGGTTGTTGACGACGTTGAGGATCACCGGGGCCTGGTACACGGAAGCGAACAACATCGCATGATGGAAGTCGGCCTCGGCGCTCGAGCCCTCGCCGATCCAGCTCACCGCGATGTCATCCTCGCCCTTGATCGCCGCCGCCATGGCCCAGCCAACGGCCTGCGGGAACTGCGTCGTCAAATTGCCGGAGATCGAGAAGATGCGTCCGGCCGTCCAGTGGTACATGACCGGCAGCTGGCGGCCCTTGCACATGTCGCGGGTGTTGGAGAGCAGCTGGCACATCAGGTCCACCAGCGGCTTGCCGCGCACCATGTAGAGGCCCTGGTTGCGGTACGACGGGAACAGCATGTCCCCGGGCCGCAGCGCCATGCATTGCGCGACCGAGACGGCTTCCTCGCCGAGGGAGCGCATGTAGAAAGAGATCTTTCCCGAGCGCTGCGCACGCTGCATGCGCTCGTCGTAGATCCGCGTCAGCACCATGTGGCGCAGGCCGACCTGCAGGTCGTGCGGGTCGAGGTGCGGGTGCCACGGGCCCACGGCCTGGTGGTCGTCGTCGAGCACGCGCACGAGATCGATGGACAGGTGGCTGATGTCGCGCACGCGCGCGTTGACGTCGGGGCGTCGCACGGCACCGGCCGGCGACGTCTCCAGATAGCTGAAATCGGGCTCATCGCCGGGTCGCGAATGGGGTCGCGGGGTGTGCAGACGGGATTTTCTGGGCATGGCGGGCTCGAATGCGGTGGAACTGTCCGACGATGGCGCGGTAGATTACTCACCTCGGCAGATTTTGGCTGGGTTCGTTGCGTTGCAGCGCAACAATGCGAATCACCCATTTCACAATCGAGGCTTTCATGGAAGAAGAAGCACGGCACCCTCCCGATCGAGTGGATCGCCGCATCCTCGACTTGCTGCAGCGCGAGGGCGCGCTCTCAGTCGCCGAAGTGGCCTCGCGGACGGGTCTCTCGACGACGACCTGCTGGCGGCGGATCCAGCAGATGGAGCAGCACGGCGTGATCCGCGGCCGCGTCGCGCTGCTCGACCGATCGGCGCTCGGCCTCGACGTCACGATCTTCGCGCACGTGAAGCTCTCGACGCAGGGGCGCGACGCGATCGCAGCATTCGCCGAAGCCATCCGCGAGCGACCCGAAGTGCTCGACTGCTACACGACGATGGGCGAATGGGATTTCATGCTGCGCATCGTGACCAAAGACATCAAGGCCTACGAGGCCTTCTACCTCGACCATCTCTCGAAGCTGCCGTACGTCCAATCCATCAACTCCTCGGTGACGGTAACCGTCATCAAGGAGACCACCGTGCTGCCGATCATCGACTGAGGACACCTGCTTGATCGTGGTTCTGGAACTGCTATGGCTCGCGCTGCCGGTGATCGCCGCCGGACTGGTGCATCTTGCGGTGCTCAAGCTCGACCTGCTGCCGGGATTGCGACGCATGCCGCTCGACGGCGGCCTGACGTTTCGCGGCAAGCGACTCTTCGGCGACAACAAGACCTGGCGTGGCGCGATCGTCACGATCGGCACGACGACCGTGGCGGCCTGGGCGATGGCGCAGCTGAACGCGTGCTGCTGGCAGCTGCCGGTGCTGGTTCCGTTTGCGGAAACGCACTCGGTGGTCTGGGGACTGCTGCTCGGCACGGGCTATATCGTGGGTGAGTTGCCGAACAGCTTCGCGAAGCGCCAGCTTGCGATCGCGCCGGGCGCGCCGGGCCAGGGCGTGGCCGGGCGAATCTTCTGGGTGATCGACCAGCTCGACAGCCTGGTCGGGATGCTGATCTTCATCGCGCCGATCTGGACGCCGTCGCTGGCGATGCTGGCCGCGATCGTCGCGATCATGCTGGTCGCACACCCGGTCAGCGCCTGGATCATGATGCTGTTTGGCCTCAAGGATCGAGTTGGCTGATTGCAGATTGAACGACCAGTGACAACCCGCTTGCGCCGCGAACCGCCCGACACGGATGCGGGACACAGATTCAGTGAGGAGGTGCCAGATGGGAAGACTGGAGCAGAAGGTCGCCCTGGTCACCGGTGCCGCCCGTGGCATCGGCGAGGCTATCGCCGGAGCCTTCGTGCGCGAAGGCGCGCAGGTGTTGGTCAGCGACATCGACGAAGCCCGCGATCGGCGGCCCGCGAGAAGCTACGGGGCACGTAGCGAGCGTCCGTATTCAGCAATGCGAATGCAAATCGATGGTGGTTCGTGAGTCGGCTTTCAGCGGGGCGACTGATTTTGCCGAGTTCTGACGTCTCACGGGGTAGTGCATGCGATCAACCGATCGCAGCAAGGGCTGCGTGCCAACCGGGCGCGCCCGTTGAACGTCCAGGAGCAACTGCTGATGTGGTCGACCCGTGCTGTCCGAATCGCACTTTGTGCGGCTTCCCCTTTTGTCCTCGTAATGGCAGGCATCACACCTGCGGCCGCAACCTCCGGCTGGGCTACCTCCTTCACTCAGCGTTACCCGGCCTCCACAACGCTGACGGCCGCGGGCTGCGGTAATACCTGTCACGGGGGTTCGACCAGCAACTACAACGCGTACGGGCGCGACCTGAGGTTGGCCAGCGGCACCAACGATCAGCGCATGGCGGCCATCGAGAACGTGGACTCGGACAGGGAAGGCAATTCCAATCTGGTCGAGATCACGCAGAACGCCCAGCCTGGTTGGTGCGTCGCCACCACCCCCGGCTGCGACAACAACGCGCGCACGCCACCGGCGTCCGTGGCACTGCTGGATCCCCCGCGGGCGACGAACCAGCCACCGGTCGCCGATGCCGGCGGTCCGTACTCGGCGGCCGTCGGCGCCCCCGTGACCCTGGACGGATCGGCATCGAGGGACCCGGACGGAAGCATCGCATCGTATGCATGGACCTTCGGCAACGGCACCAACGGATCGGGCGCGACACCGAGCGCCACTTATGCGACCGCAGGCACCTTCACGGTGACGCTGACGGTGACGGATAACGGAGGAGCGACCAGCCAGGCCAGCACTCCCGTCACGGTGACTGCGAATGCTCAACCACCCGTCGCGAGCGCCGGTGGGCCCTATGCCGGCGCGGCCAACACTGCAATCAACTTCACGGGTGCCGCTTCCCGCGATCCGGACGGCAGCGTGGTCAGCTATCTGTGGAGTTTTGGCGACGGCGCCACAGCAGCTGGCGTCACGGCGGTGCATTCCTACGTGTCGGCTGGGACGTACACCGTGCGGCTCACGGTTACGGACAACGACGGACTCACCAACGCGGCCTCGACGACGGCGCAGATCACCGACGGGACCGGCCTGCAATCGCCTGTCGCGAACCCGGCCGGACCTTACCAAGGGACGACGTCGTCGCCGGTGGCGTTCGACGGTTCCGCCTCTTCGGACCCGGACGGCACGGTTGTCAGCTACGACTGGTCGTTCGGTGACGGCGGCACCGCGTCGGGCGCGAGGCCGACGCATGCCTACACCACTGCCGGCACCTACACGGTGGCATTGACGGTTACCGACGATACGGGCCGCAAAGGAACCGCGACGACAACCGCGTCGATCCAGGTCGTCGACACCGGGGCGAATCTTTATGCTGCAAACTGCGCCGATTGCCATGGCGATCCGTGGAGCGGATCGGCCGTCGATCCATCGCTGCCCGGCCGGATACGCGTCGCGGGTGCGCGCTCGTGCACGATCAATGGCGCGATATTCGGAACGGACCTGTTCCCGACCGGTGTGCCCGACATGGTCGCATTCGGCAACAAACTCCTGACGGCCGCGCAGATCGGCGACATTGCGAGTTACCTGAACTCCCGTGTCCCAACCGGGGAACAGCGTTACATCTCGACGTGCTCCGGCTGTCATGGGAACGACGGTCGCGGCGGCCGCGACGGCGGAAACGTACGTGGCGAATCCGCCAACGACATCACGGAAGCCATCCGTGAGAAACACGACATGCGATTCCTCAGTTGCCTGTCGTCCCCGGACATTCAGTCGACGGCCACCTTCCTCGGCAGCAGCAACTCAGGTAGTGGCGATTCGGATGACGACGGCGGTGGCGGCAGCACCGGTGGCACGACCCTGCTTGGGTTGTTCGCCTTCGGCCTCTACCGCGGGTGGCGGCGGTCCCTCGTGACATCCGGCCGGCACGGACCTCGGCGTGACTCGAAAGAGCCTTTGGGTTAGACGTGGAGACTTGAAATCAATTCCATTGTTCGCGAGTCGGGCTGCGAATGACCGGCGCGCGGGTTCTCATGAGTGCGGTCGATCTTTGCATTGAACGACATGCAGATCGTTCAATCGACCGATATCCTTGTAACCCTTCGTCCGGGCATGCTCACGCAATCCACGCTCCTGCAAGAGTGGCCGCCGCTGTCCGCTGAAACTCTCGGCGAGGAGTACCGTCAGTACTTTGCCTTGACCTTCTCGAGCTGCTCCTTGGTGACACCTGGCATGTCGCCGCGGGCGTCAAAGCGATTCACGTACCAGGCGCCATCCCCCAGCCAGGCCTTGATGGTCTGCAGGTTCTTGGCACGTTCGGCATCGGTGTCACCGAGGTGCTTGTACATGTTGCCGGGCTTCCCCCCCGTGCTGGCACCGTCGTCCAGACGCCGCTGCAACGCACCGGTGGCGGGCCACACGACATAGTTCATGAACGTCGTGTACGTGTCCAAGCGCGGGCCCTCCTTCTTGCGCAGGGCGTCGTCCAGAAGCATCCACTCGCCGTATTCCTTGCTGTCCGCGTCGTGACACTCGGCGCAGCCCTGCCTGATGATCGGCTCGATGTCTTCGCGCCAGGTGAGTTCCTGGCCGCCAGCCACAACGGCGAAGCCGGCCAGTGCCGCGGCGACGAAGATCTGATGCTTCATGGATTGTCTCCAGGAGGGTTGGGTAGCGACGGCACCGTCCGCTTGTGCCGCGGGTCAGTCGTTGTCGCCGTCGTTGCGTCGCCGGTCCCCACGCTCACCCATTCGATCTCGGTTCTGTGGCTCCACCCGTGGATCACGGTGGCACTCGACGCAGCGCTCGAAGTCGGTGATGCCTTCCTCGACATGCTCGCCCCGGACATTGGCCTGGGAGTGCTCATGGCATCCGTAGCACGTGTACCGACTGTAGTCGTCGTTCTTGTGGCAGGTGTCGCACGTGGCTTCATGGTCGCGGTCGAGCACGAAGTACTTGTCGTGGTCGAAGGTCGCCGGCTCCCAG
>Ga0209253_10000485_pt1 | contig 34401 bp, 32 predicted proteins | sample FrelakmetBRP12BR_FD_187145 | JGI IMG/M metagenome (GOLD analysis project Ga0209253, IMG submission 187145) | Freshwater lake sediment microbial communities from the University of Notre Dame, USA, for methane emissions studies - BRP12 BR (SPAdes)... | ecosystem: Environmental > Aquatic >... | reverse complement strand
GCAGGTGAAGTTCGGCTACGACAAGTCGGACACGCTGCCGAAGTACTGCCGCAGCTGTTCCTTCCTCACCGACTGCTGGGGCGAGTGTCCGAAGAACCGTTTCGTGCGCGCGCCCGACGGCGAAGCGGGGCTGAACTACCTCTGCCCGGCGTTCAAGAAGTTCTTCGCACACGCGAGGCCGCAGGCGCAGAAGATGGCGAGAGAGCTGAGCGCCACGTCGCCGGCGTCGTCGCAGCGGCTCTAGCAGGCCGCGCCGCAAGATGTCTATCTGGCTCTTCTTCGTGTCGGATATGCTGCCGCGCGACGCGTCGATCTAACCGCAGGCGCGCCCGGATCGGAGGGGCCGGTGGACCGTGCTTTCGGCAACCAGGTTGCGCGCGCTGGCATGCATGAGCCGGGAAATCGCCGACGCGATCCGCAGGCCATGACCTGCCGACTGATGCGCATGCCCGCGATCCTGGCCCGACTCGCCTCGGCCGCCTTTATCCTGGCGGCGCTTGCCGGCGCGAGTTTCGCCCAGCAACCCGACCTGCTACGAGCTATCGCGGCAGAGAACACCGCTCTCACCGCGCAAAACGACGAGATCACGACCGCGCTCGACCTGGCGAAGGGGGACCTCGCGGCCGTGCAGAAGGCGAAGCGCGATTTCGACGAGAGAATGGAGCGGATCGAGCGCCGTGCCGAGGTGCACGCGATCGGCCATGAATTCGCCCGTGCGCTCGTCCTGCAACTTCGCCAACTGCCGCGCCCGGATCATTTCGATCCGGCACGCAAGAAACGCAGCTCGCTGCTCACGACAATAAGCGATGCGAACCTGCGCGCAGAGCACGCGCTGCGAGAACTGGATGACCTCGATGCGGCGACGGAGCAGCGGCTGGTGGCGATGTCCCCGACCACTGCTTCGTCCGAGCGGCAACAAACAGCGGACGCCGTGCGCGCGGCGCTCATCGAGCAGCGCGATCTGCTCAAGCGGTTGATCTCGAGGCAGCACGAGCTCTTCAAGGCGCTGCGCGCCTTGACCGAGGCCGAGAACGACCTCGATCGCCATTACCAGACGGGGCGTGAGAAGCTGACGCAGATCCTGTACTGGGTCCCCGCTCCGCCCGGCCTGCAGACGGTCAGCGAGATCCCGGCCGCGCTGGCCTGGACGGTGTCGCCCGCGAACTGGCGCAGTGCCGGCGCAGCCCTGCTGCACGAGGTGCAGCGCAGACCCCACCTGGCTGCGATGGTTGTGCTGATCGCTGCCGGTCTCTACGCGGGGCGCAGGCGGTTGCGGCGCGCGCTCGCTGCGCTGGCCCCCGCTGCAGTCACCTATGAGCGCTATGGCATCGGCCACGCGCTGGCCGCGCTCGCCATCACCTTTGCCCTCGCACTACCCGGGCCGATCCTGATGTGGAGCGCCGGGGCCGCACTTGGATCCGCACCCGATTCGCAACCTTTCGCGCAGGCCCTCGGCGATGCGCTCTGGCGGGTTGCCCGGCTTGTGCTGGCGCTATCGGCTTTTGCGTGGCTGTTCGACCGGCGCGGCGTGGCGGTCGGCCATTTCGGCTGGGACGAGGCGTCGATCACCTTCGCGTGCCGGGCGCTGCGCCGCTTCACCACCCTCTTCGTGCCGATAATGCTCATCGCCGCTCTGAACGAGAACCGCGCGCCGTTCGCCAACCGCGAGAGCCTCGGGCGCCTGATGTTCAATATCGGGATGCTCGTTCTTGCGGCCTTTCTCGTCTATCTCTTCCGGAGCAAGAGTCCGGTGATGCAGCGCCTGCGCGCGCGTGCGCCGCGCGGCTGGGTGGTCCAGCTGCACGCGGTGTGGTTCACGATGCTGGTGCTGCTCCCGCTCGGCATTGGTGTGCTCGCCGCGGTGGGTTACAGCGTCGCGGCGGGCTATTTCTTCGCACGGCTGCTGGAATCGTTGTTTTTCGTCCTCATCGCGGTGATTCTCTACGGTCTGATCGCGCTGTGGGTGCAGCTCCAGCGCGTGCGCGTGGACCGCCGGCGCGACGCGGCGGCCACGCGACGGGCGGACGGCCGATCCCGTGGCCAAGCGGAAGGCGGAGCTTTGCCGGCGATGCAGTCGTCGCGGCTCGACGTCGCGGCAATCGGAGAGCAGACGCGGTCGCTGCTGGATCTTTTCACTACAGTGCTGCTGCTCGCAGGGATGTGGTGGGTTTGGCACGAGGCGGTGCCGGCGCTATCCGTGATCGCCGACTACGTCCTCTGGACCTACACTGACACCGTGGACGACAAGTCGGTGCAGCATCCGGTGACCGTGGGTGGCCTCTTTCTGGCGCTGGTCGTCGCCATCGTCACGGCCGTTGCGGTGCGCAACGTCGGCGCGCTGCTCGATATCGTTCTGCTCCAGCGCCTGGAAATGCGCGCCGATGCGACCTATGCGATCAAGGTCACGGCGCGCTACGCGCTTGCCGCCGTGGGCATCACGGTGGCCGCGAACATGGTGGGCATCGGCTGGAGCGACGTGCAGTGGCTGGTAGCCGCGCTCGGCGTGGGTCTCGGCTTCGGCCTCCAGGAGATCTTCTCCAACTTCGTGTCGGGCGTCATCGTGCTCGCCGAGCGACCGATCCGCATCGGCGACGTCGTCACGGTCGGCGACGTCTCGGGGACGGTCTCTCACATCGGCGCCCGCGCGACTTCGGTGGTCGACTTCGACAACAAGGAGGTGATCATCCCGAACAAGTCGTTTATCACCGACCGCGTGGTGAACTGGACACTTTCCAGCTCGACGACGCGGCTGCTGCTCAAGATCAGCGTGCCCACCGGGACCGACATGGCGCGGGCGCAACGGGCGATACTCGAGGCGGTGGAACGCAATCCCGACGTGCTGCGGCAGCCGGCGCCTTCGGTCTTCGTCGCGGGGTTGGGCGCCAGTTCGCTCGACTTGGAGATTCACGCATTTGTCGACTCCTTGAACAAGCGGCTGCGCGTGCAGCACGAGATCAACCTCGCGGTGGACGGCGCGCTGCGGGAGATGAGCATCAGGACTTAAGCGCGGTGCGGACCCTTGTCGTCGAGCGAGACGCGCGCATGCTCAAACGTTGCGCAACAGAATGCCGAATTGCGACCCGCTGCTGCCAGCGCGTGGCAGCTCCCCGTTACGACAAATTCATGCGCCGCGGGGATCTTGACGTGTAAACTCCAAAGCTCGTCGTGTCGCTCGACCCGCCTTGGAAACCGTCGCCTGTCCCGATTGTGATCTGCTTCAGCACGTCCCGACGCTCCAGCCGGGCGCAAAGGCGCACTGCCCGCGGTGCGGGCATGTGCTCGCGACCCGGCCGTCCGATCCGATCGATCTGCCCTTTGCCCTGACGGTCACCGCGGCGATCGTGTTCATCATCGCCAACACCATGCCCCTGATGGCGATCTCGGCGGTGGGGCGCCATGCGAGCACGACCATCCTCGGCGGCGCATACCAGATGTGGGTGACGGGCGAGCAGATCACCGCCGTCGTCGTCGCGTTTTGCGCGGTGATCGCCCCGGGCCTCTATATCCTCTTCATGCTGACGGTGCTCACCGCGGTGCGTCGGCCGCCCGCGCCGCACTGGGTCGGCGAGGTGCTGCGGTGGGGGCTGCACATGCAGCCATGGTCGATGTACGAGGTCATGCTGCTCGGCATCCTGGTTGCGTTGATCAAGATCGCGGAGCTCGCCATGGTGGACCCCGGCATCGGCATGTACGCGGTAGGCGCGCTGGTGATGCTCTTCCCGGCCATTATGGTGAGCTTCGATGCGCGCGAGGTGTGGCAGCGGGTCGAGTGGGCGGACGACGAGATGTTCTCTGCGCACGGTGGCGGTGACGTGGTCCGTGCCGAGGCGGTGCGGTGACGGCCACCGCGCTCACGGCGGCGCAAGCGGGACTCGTCGCCTGCGAAACCTGCAAGCTGCTGTCGCGCCCGGCTCACCCCGAGCATCCGGGTCACTGTCCGCGTTGCGGCGCGGAGCTCGAATTCCGTGTCGTCAATTCGCTCCAGTACACGTGGGCGCTCGTCATCGCTGCGGCGATCTGCTACATCCCCGCGAACATGCTGCCCGTGTTGACCACCACCACGTTCGGGTCCGCCGACTCGGACACCATCATGGGCGGCGTGGTGTTCCTCTACACCTCGGGATCGTGGCCGCTCGCGCTTATCGTGCTGGTCGCGAGCGTGATGGTCCCGCTCGGCAAGCTGGTCGCGCTCGGCTATCTGTTGATCGTGGTGCAGCGTGGCTCGGTGGGCGACATGCGTCAACGCACGCGGCTCTATCGCATGGTGGAGTTCATCGGCCGCTGGTCGATGCTGGACGTGTTCGTCGACACCTTCACGGTGGCCCTGATCCAACTACAGCCGTTGATGTCGGTCGAGCCGGGTCCAGGGGTGTTGTTCTTTGCCGCGGTCGTGGTGTTGACCATGCTCGCCGCGGAGTCCTTCGATCCGCGCCTGATCTGGGATGCCGGCACTGGCGGGGAGCGCGCGCATGGCTGAGAGCACCGACCGCGACACTCTCCCGCAGGCCACTGTCGTGCCGAAGAAACGGATGCGAATCTCGGTCGTCTGGCTGATCCCGATCCTCGCCGCCGTGGTGGGCATCGGGATCGCGATCCAGCAGATCCGGAGCGAAGGGCCGACCATCACCATCGTTTTCAAATCGGGGCAAGGTGTCGAGGCCGGAAAGACCTTCATCAAATACAAGGACGTGAACATCGGCCAGGTCACCGCGGTGGAGCTTGCCGACGACTTCGCGAGGGTTCAGGTGACGGCGAAAGTTGCCAAGAGCGCCGCGGGCCTGATGGTCGACGATGCGAAGTTCTGGGTGGTCGAGCCGCGCGTTACCTTGAGCGGGGTATCCGGCCTGAGTACCCTGCTGTCGGGCAACTACATCGGGTTCGAGGCGGGGCAGTCGAGCAGCAGGCAGCGCAGTTTCGTCGGACTCGACGTCCAGCCCATCATCACCGACCAGCCGGGCCGGAAGTTTGTGTTGAAGGCGGATGACCTGGGTTCGCTGGCCATCGGCTCGCCGATCTATTTTCGCCGTCTGACGGTCGGCCAGGTCGCCGCGTACGATCTCGCGGCCGACGGCAAGGCGGTGAGTATCACGGTGTTCATCAACGCGCCCTACGACAAGTTCGTCAGTCCGGAAACGCGCTTCTGGAATGCAAGCGGAATCGACGTCTCGGTCGGGGCGGGCGGCTTCGAAGTTCGTACGGAGGGGCTAGTGGCGTTGCTCGCCGGCGGTCTCGCGTTCGACGCACCCGCCTTCCTGCCGGTCACGGCGCCAGCGGTCGAAAACACCACGTTCACGCTCTACCGCGACCGGGACCTTGCGATGAAGCAGCCGGAGACCATCGCGAGGCGCTATGTTCTCTATTTCAGCGAGTCGTTGCGGGGGCTGTCGGTGGGTGCGCCGGTGACTCTGTTCGGCTTGCAGGCGGGCGAGGTCACCGACGTCGGCCTCTCCTTCGACCCCGAGACGCTCGCCATACGCCCACGGGTGCTCGTGACGTTCTTCCCCGAGCGCATCATTGCGCGCTTGTCCTACAAGGAGCAGGCGGCTGGCATGGCCCTGGCGGAAGAGCGTGGCGACGCACACCTTCGCTTCTTGCGCAGCGTCGTGGAGGAGCGGGGGCTCCGCGCCCAGCTCACTAGCGGCAACTTGCTCACCGGTCAGATGTACATCGCGCTCGAGTATTTCCCGAAGGCGCCCAAGGTGAAGATCGACTGGACGGCGGACCCGTTGGAGATTCCGACGCTTCCCGGCGGATTCGCGGACCTCCAGGCGAAGCTCACCAGCATCCTCGCGAAGATCGACAAGATGCAGCTCGATGCGATCGGCGCAGACACCCGGAAGATGCTCGAAACCCTCAACAAGACGCTCAAGGACGCTGACCAGGCAGTGAATCGCATTGACGCAGACGTCACGCCCGAGCTCAAGAAGGTGCTCGAAGAAGTCCGCCGCGCGACAGTCTCCGCCGATCAGGTGCTGAGGAACACCGATGCGACGCTGGTGGGCAAGGATGCACCGGCGCAGCAGGAGCTGCGCGATGCGCTGCAGGAGGTCACGCGTGCGGCGCGTTCGCTGCGCGTGCTGACCGACTATCTGGAGCAGCACCCCGAAGCCGCGATCCGCGGCAAGGAGCAACCGTGATGATGCGATACGGCGCCGGCCTGTTGGTCTTGCTGCTCTTAGCGAGTGGCTGCGCTTCGCCGCCAGCGCGCTTCTACAAGCTGAGCGCGGCCGCGCCGCCGGCGGCCGCGCCGGTGGCGGTGTCGGTGGCGGTGGCGGTCGGGCCGGTGTCGATCCCGGCCATCGTCGACCGCCCGCAGTTCGTCCTCAGAACGGGCCCGAACGAAGTGCGGGTAGACGAGTTCAATCGATGGGGCGCGCCGCTCGCAGATGACATCGCACGCGTGGTGGCGGAGAATCTCGTCGTCATGCTCGGTACGCCCTACGTCACACTCTACGCGCAGCAGACGGGCGAGCCTGCGGACTTTCGCGTCGCGCTCGGCGTGCAGCGCTTCGAGTCCTCACTCGGCGAGGCGGCATTGCTGGATGCCGTGTGGACCGTGCGGCGCACGAAAGACGGGACGACCCGGAACGGACGGACCACAGTGCGCGAACCGACGCAGCGCCAGGGTTTCGACGCGCTCGCTGCCGCCCACAGCAGGGCCGTTGCACGGTTGAGCGAGGACATCGCCGAGGCAGTGCGTGTCCAGGCGACATCCCAACCGTAACGCATTCCAGCACCGAAGTCGCTTCGGTGAGCCACCAGCACGACGCGAGCCGGGTTGTACGCTCGCATCGTTGGGCCCATCAGGTCTTGCCGCCCCGCGCCGGAGGAGACAGCTTTACGCCGAAGCCGGTCGAGCCACGCTCACCTGCCATCGCAAAGATTCGGACCGTGCCTTCCTCCGATATGACCCACACCTCGCGCGCGCCTGCTGCGAGATACGCCTCGGTTTTTTCCCGCATCTCTTGCTCCGAGTTCGAGGGCGACACGATCTCCACACAGATCTCGGGTGCCTCGGGGAACGGTGTCGTATCGCCGTGTCGCGCAAGAAACTCGGACGATGCCCACGCCACGTCTGGTACCCGAACCCCGATTCGGGTGAGCACCGGACATTCTGCCAGTACACCACCGCCACTGAGTTGGCGGGCAAGTTCGCCCGCGGCGTAGCCCTGAAGCCGCGCGTGGCGGTTGTTTGCCGGCGCCATCTCGATCTTCCCGTAGATGTTGAGCTCGATCTTGTAAGGCAAGTTGCGCAGGGCGGGATCATTCATGACCTCCGCCCAACGAAGCGACAACGCTTCGGGATTGGTTACGTTTCCCATGGCTCTACCCGTGTGCTAGATGCATCCGCACCTCAGTATACGCTCGGCAAGGTAGCCGCGTTAACATTATGATGAGTGATCGCTAGCATCATGCCAAGAAAATAGCACTCACCCCGGGGAAGCGACGGTGCCGCGAAGCAGCATCCGCTCGGCCGGTGATGCGGGTCGACGCCAATCTGTTCTCTTACTGCCTATGCGCCGCGCAGCTATATGCCATGCACGAGCACCAGATACTCAGGACCTGCGCGGCGAGTGCTTTCGCCCTGCTCAATCCCTGGGTATGCATCCGGTATTCATCGGTTACTCGGCGGGTCTGACCGCCGGCGTCCAGCGCTGGTGGCAGGCCTAGTCTCCCTGACAGTGCTGGGATCACTGCTCTTGTTCCTGCTGACTGGGCCCTCGATCCTGCATTTCTTCGGGATCTCGAGCGACGCCTTCCGCATGGCCGGAGGGATCCTGTTGCTCCTGATCGGCATCCGCATCGTCACGGGCGAGGGCGGCGCCGCGCTTCGAGGAGATGAAACGCCTACGGTAGCGTCACGCGCCAAACGCGCGCCGCGGCACACTGAGGGTGGATCGTGCAAGCGATGACTACGGCCGCGCTGAATCCAATTCACCGCGAGGGCGCATTGGAAAGCAGTTGCGAGCCCAGGGAACGGCCGATTGATTGCGGGTAAAGCCGCAGGCGGCGCTTACTTGAGGACACCGTTGAGGAGCAGGAAGCCGGGAAGCCATCCGGTGAAGATGCCCTGCAGGACGGTCACGGCACCAGTTAACTTCACGATCGGTTTTTTCAGCACCAGAAGCAGGAAGAACATGAACCAGAGGATCCCCCACGCTCCCCACGACAGGCCGAACCACATGTCCCAGGTGGACTGCGCCGCTTGCAGAGTCTGGATCGTCACCGGGATGGCGGTGATCGCCACGAACAGGCAGAACCAACCCAGTCCCCGACCATCCGCGCCGTTGTAGCGATTGATCGCGACCCAGAAGTAGGTGAATGTAAAGAGGAGCGTAAGTGCGGCGCCCTTGACAGATCCGAGGTCGGCGCCTGGTGCGAATGCCAGATACAGCGCAATTAGCAGCGTGACCCCGCCGACGAAAATGTCGATTACGGCGATCTCGTTATCGCCGATCTGTTCGAGCAACCAGAGTCCGTTCAAACACAGGACAGCGCCGACATAGAATAGAGCCAGTCCCAATAACATGGTGCATTCTCCCCAGTCCACATCCGAACCACTGCAGGCGGACCCCGACCCGGGCAGGGCCGGGGCGCAGCCTGAGCAACCATGGATGCCGTCGTGTGAACGAGCGCGTCAGTTCGGCGACCTTGGCACTGGTACGCCGTGCTTCACCTGGTGCGGCCTTCCGCTCTTCGACGGGCGGACATCGAAGTCGAAGATCGCCCTCGGGATGTAGATCGTCGAGCATGCGTTCGGAATGTCCACCACACCGGACAACCGCCCCTCCACCGGCGCCGTGCCCAGGATCATGTACGCCTGGACGTCGGTGTAGCCGAACTTCATGAGGTAGTCGATGGCGTGGTGGCAGGCGTTCGCATATGCGAGCCCCGAGTCGAGGTAGTGCTGCTTGCCGTTCTTGTCGACCGATACCCCCGAGAACGCAAGCCACTCCGAGTACTGCGGATCACGCAGACCGGGCATGAAGATGGCATTCTCACGTACGCCATACGTCGCCATGCCGCCCTTGATGAGGTCCACGTGCAGGTCCATGAACCCGCCCATCTCGATCGCGCCGCAGAACGTGATCTCGCCATCGCCCTGCGAGAAGTGCAGGTCGCCGAACGAGAGCTTCGCCCCGGGAACGAAGACCGGGTAGAAGACGCGGCTGCCCGCGGTCAGGTTCTTGATGTCCTGGTTCCCACCGTTTTCGCGCGGTGGCGCCGTGCGCGCCGCCTCGCGAGCGACCCGATCGAACTCGGCACCCGTGAGCGATCCGAGAATCGCGCTGTTCGAAAGCGGAGGCAGTGCGAGGGGCGGCACACGATGGGGGTCGGTCGCAATGAGGTCGGTCTCGCGCTTCGTCCACTTCGCGAGGAGTTGGGCCGATGGCGCGGTACCCATCAGACCCGGATGGTGGATACCGACGTAGGAGACCTCGGGTATGTGGCGCGAGGTGGCGACGTCGCCCCTGAAGTCCCAGATCACCTTGTAGGCATCGGGGAAGCGCTCCGTCAGGAAGCCGCCGCCGTTCTTCGTCGCGAACACGCCCGTGTAGCCCCAGCCCATCCCGGAGAAGGGACCGGAGTCCTCCTGATCGCAGGCGTCGATCTCGAGGATGTCGACGATGAGCAGGTCGCCGGGCTCGGCGCCCTCGACGTGGAAGGGGCCGGATAGTACGTGCACCCCGGGCAGCGGAGCATTCCGAATGTCATCCGCCGAGTCGTCATTCTTGATCGCACCATCGAACCACTCCCGGCAATCGGCCCGGAAGACATCGCCCGGTTTGATGGTTGCCACGGGAGGAATGTCCGGGTGCCATCTATTGTGGCCGACGAGTTTCTGGTCTTTGAACTTCTTGGTGTTGTCCAAAGGGAAGATATTCTTGGGCATGTCGAAACCTCTCGTCCGTTAGCTGGTTACCGTTGTGAACGTCCGACCCGAGTGCCCGCGCGCGTCATGCGCTTCTCTTTTGCCATAGAACATGGCAGGCGGGGTCGGTACGGATGCGACCTTCGCTCCCTGAGAAACCTTGTGCGCGGTATCTTTCGAGGACGGGCTAAGCTTTCATGGCCTGGGCAGACGCTGAAGGGCAGGGGTCATGCGAGCCATGGGCGTTTGCCTGCGTGCGCCGGTCGGAGGGATCGAGGTCACCACCTTCGGCTCGTAGCGGCTCTTCTCCGCGTGATCGATTGCAGCGAAGACTGCGGTGCGTGATCCTCGCCTCAAATTGGGTATCGAGAAGACCCGCCTCGCGTCGCTGCCGCACACCGAACACGTGAGCGAGCCCGGTGCCGTGCCGAGCGGCAGGGTGACCTCGAACACACCGTCTTGATCACAGCAATACTCGTAAATGGCCACTGCGCCCCTCCTTTTCGCTCGACGATGTCACATTCCGCGACACCGTGAGCAGAGCTACTCGACCTCGACGCATGGTAGGAGGACCGGGGATTCCGTGAATCCCTTGCAGAGGGGATTTTTTGCTCACCGGATCCGGTGACAGCGATCTCACCCAATCAGGTGAGAGAGATTCATGTGGCTAATCGCCGTTAGCGCAGATTCTGGCGTGCAGCTGCACCAGCTCCCTCTGGCCGTGCGCATTCGTCTTCTGAAAGATCTGCTTGAGGTGGCTGCGCGCCGTGTTGTCGAAACGTGAAGACGCCTCGCCGTGTCGGCGAGCGAATGTCCGCTCACGATCATCACGCCTACTCGTGCCTGAGCAGGACTCACATCGAGGACACCGAGAAAGTAACGCCGAGGCGAGCGACCTGGGTATGCCGCGCGCCGTGCATTGACGGGCTCCGCTGTGGCATCTAGGATGTAGAAACGTGTAGATACGTATGGGTGATGCGATGGCGGCGAAGAGTGTGCGGATGGAGCTGACGGTGTCGAAGTGGGGTAACAGCCTCGCCGTGCGCCTGCCGGCAGAATCGGCCAAGAAGATCGGCGTGGTTGAGGGCGATACGCTTGTCGCGGAGGTGTCTGCGGACGGCTGCCTGGTGCTCGCCAGGGAAGGTCGTGCCATCAGTGGGGCGGAAGCGCGGCGCCTGCGCGATTTCCTCGGCCGCCAGAAGGTGACGAAGCCGGTGGTCGGAGGTATGCGCGGTGGCGCACGCTACTGATGATCTACATCGATACGAGCGCCCTGGTTCCGGTTTTCATCCGAGAGCCGAAGAGCGATGCCGTCGTAACGTGGATCGCGTCCGCGGGGGAGCGCCTGGCGGTCAGCGAATGGTCCCTGGTCGAGTTCGCTTCAGCTGCCGCGATCAAGGTGCGTTCGGGTCAGGTGGCGGCGAACCTGGCAAAGCAGGCCACGGCGCGGGTCCGCGCATTTGCCCACAAGCATTGCAGGGTAGCTGTTCCTGGACGGGAGGAATTCCGCCGTGCCGCCGAGCTGGCGGGCGACGACAACTTGAAGCTGAGGGCGGGCGATGCGCTTCATCTCGCCATTGCAGCGAGTCTCAGCGCGCAGGGCATTCTCTGCCTCGACGACGCGATGACCGAGAGTGCCAGGTTGCTCGGGATGAACGTCGTAGCGCTTTAACGGCAGCCTCTCCTGGCAGAAGCTCGAAGCCGAATGAGAAAAAGCTCGTCGCCAAAGGAATGCCGAGGCGAACAGGGTGCAAGGTCGCCTCGGCTGATCACTAGAGATGCGGAAGCGGTTGTGTCACGGGATCGATCAGGCCTGCGGCAAGAGTTCGGCAAGCGCATACAGCGTCTTCTGCGGAAAGCGCTCAATCGGGTAGTAGCGCGTGATCACCGCGACCGCTTGCTCGTAGGTTCTGATGTCGAGATGCCGGAGCAGGTAGCGAACATCGTCTTCATCGTGGAATTCCGCGCCGATCCGCATCGCGAGGCACTTCATGGCGAGCAGATACTCCGGCCTCGCCACCATCACGCGCAGATGGTCGAGCTCGAGGAACGGCGTGAAGTCTCCGCGCTCGCTGAGAAAGCCCTTGACACCGTCGTTGAGCCAGTCGGCCGGGAGACCCGCCTCGACGCCCACCCGGGCGGCAATCGTGCGGATCTGGCGCGCGGGTCGGAACAGCGCATCTACGTCCTGGGTGGAAGGGCGGGCGGCATAGGCCAGACACATGACTGCCCCGCCCACCACGAACAGCTCACCCTCGATCCCCTCGTCGCGCAACGCCTTGTTGAGAAGCTCGAAGAGCCGGCGGATGTCCCGGACATCGAGCGCAGCCATCTAGACCCGGGCGCCGACGCTGGAGTCGACGAAGATGTTGCGCCTGCGGAACGGCGGCGGCGAGTGGGTGAGCAGATGCAGCCGAAGGCTCAGGAGTGTCGAGCCGAAAACCGGCTCTACCAGCGGCGCAACCGTGCGTGTCCAGGGCGGTGGGGCGACGTTGCGTCGCGCGCATGCGTATTCGACCATGGCCGAAACATAATTGGCGAGGTAAGGGGTCAGCCCAGTTGCCGGCGGCGATGCAACCGCCTCGCGTAGCTCGGGGCCGCTAAGCTCTCCCAGCCAGCCGCTCAGCTCGGCGAGGGCGAAGCGTTCGGCCGCCGTGTCGCGGCAGGCTTCGGTCAGCTCGGCGAACCGGTTCCGGTGGGCCGGTAGCACCCGCGCCAGAACGTAGGCGGACATGTCGAGCCCGGCGCGGCGCGCGGCGCGCTCTATCGCTGCCTTCTCTGCCGGGGAAACACGGATCTGGAGTTGCGCGGACTTAGTAGCGGTGGACATTTCCGAAAACTAGCCTGGAATCGAAGAATGGTCAATACTATTGTATGGACAAATCCGAACCACTGCAGGCGGACCCCGACCCGGATGCCATCGTGTGAACGAGTGCGTCAGTTCGGCGACCTTGGCACGGGCATGCCCTGCTTCACCTGGTGCGGCCTTCCGCTCTTCGACGGGCGGACATCGAAGGCGAAAATCACCCTCGGGATGTAGATCGTCGAGCGTGCGTTCGGGGTGTCCACCACACCGGACAACCGCAGGCGTTCGCGTATGCGAGCCCCGAGTCGAGGGAGTACCCAAGCAGGTGACGGAGATTCATGTGGCTAGTCGCCGTTACCGCAAATTCTGGCGTGCAGGTGCACCAGCTCCCTCTGTCCGTGCGTATTCGTCTTCTGGAAGATCTGCTTGAGGTGGCTGCGCGCGGTGTTGTCTGAAACGTGAAGGCGCCTCGCCGTGTCGGCCAGCGAATGTCCGCTGACGATCATCACGCCTACTCGCGCCTGAGCAGGACTCAGCCCGAATTGCTTGACGAAAGAGCACGAATGCAGGTCGTGCTCGCAATCCGAGCTCCTCACAGTCACGAGCACCAGTTCGTCGACCTCGCCCGTCTCCAGGCGAAAAACCTGGCCTGCCGACTGGACCGATACAACTGCCGGATGCCGCGCATCTGGAACGGACAGGGCCAGTGTGCGCGCGCTGTTGCCGTCCCCGCTTGCCGCCTGCGCGACTTCCCTGATAGCGTCCGCGAGGGCCGCGCGATCCATGGACGCTCCCGCCGCCAGCCGTCCACCCTCGATGCACAGGCCAGCGCGCGTAACGGACCGCGCAGCCGCGCTGCGGTTGCAATGCACGATATGGCCATCGGCATCGACGAGTAGCGACAGGTGAGGGTGTCGGTCCACCACGCCTATCATCAACTTGGCGAGGTCTGCGGATTGGCGCAGCCGCCAACGGTTCTCGAGCGCCAGCGACAGGTGCGCAAGCACGGCCCGGAAGACCGTCTTTTCCCGCTCCCCGTAAGCTGCGTCTTCCTGGCCTCGGTGCACGCCGATGTAATAAATTAGCTGTCCGCGACGCGCGGCAACGCCGGACAACCAGTGAAACAGGCCGTGCGGTCTTAGCACGCCCCGATAGAAATCGGTCTTGACCAAGTTGCGGTTGCTGAGCAGCTCATTGCCGGTCATGACCCGGCCAGGCGCGAATGCCTCGCTCGACAGGAACCAGGGATTACGGGAGGCGTACTGCGCGTATTCGGATCGGAACCGCGGGTTTGCCGGAACCTCGCAAATGATCGACCCGTGGCCGGACGCGAAATGGTGTCGCGAGAGCGTCGCCAGTCGACCGGCAAGTCTTTCTCGCACCAACTCGAGCACCTCACTCCAATCGCCGTTCGAGTCGGTTGAAGCGTGTATCCGATACAGGAGCGGCTCGAGGTCAACCTTCGGCTCGCTTTGCGGACGCGCTAACGTCATGATCGCAGCGACCTCCTTCAGATACAACGCGTACGCACGAGCACGCGACGCCGTAAGTGCGTGTAGACACCCGGATTGGGAGCGCGATGTGCGGGCTGTAAGTGTTTCCACTCACGTGGCCGAAGTCAACCCCGGTTGCGACCCGTGTGCTCGCGCTGTCAAGGACGCGCATCGCTGAATAGTGCCCCCGTCGCCGCTGCGCGATGCGTAGCGAGCTTTGAGCGCAATCGGTTGCGGGCCGTCGCCAGCAAAAGGGTGATAGATCGGCTGCTCAGAGAACTCTCGGAAGCCGCTTCGCCGGACTCACCCCTTTAGGATGCGGAATCCCTCCCGCATGGCTGCCTCGCTCAGGCGATCGTCGAGGCACACGAACTCTAAGGACGCCGGCTCGAGCTCTGCTGCCACGATCGCTGCCGTGAGCTGGAGACTGTCCGCCGATCGCTCATCTCCCCTCTCGCCGCTCTTCCACGAGCGCCTGGAGGACACCGGCCTTCGCTTTGGGGGCAGGCGCCTTCAGCACTTTGATGGGGACAGGCTGCGATGCGCGCCGGATCAAACCTGCCCGCTCCAGCCGCATCAAGCGGTCATCGGGGTGTCGTTCTGGTTCTACGCGCTCCAACCGCGCGACCGGTTGATCCCGATCCAGTATCAGGATGCTTTGCCCGGCTTTGACCTTCTTCAGATACGCGCTCAGGCGGTTCTTGATTTCGGAAATGGTGGCCTTTTCCATTGGGCTATGTTCGCCACCTTACCGCGCCCAAACAAGCGTTGTCGGCGAACTCCGAGCGGATCTCATCACGTTCGCTGGGGGATCGAAAGGGTGAAGAACTCCCTCGGTTATCCAGAGCGCTGTGGCATTGGCGCAACAAGTCTTTCGGAAGGTCATCGCTGAGTGCACTAAGTGCTTTACCTCAAACAGATAGCTCAGTAGTTTAAAGTAAAGCAAAAAGTTGAACCCCGCTGCCGCTGTAAGCGGGTTCCGGGGCCTTTGTGGTGGTCTGGAGATACGGTGCTGTGCTGCGGGCGGCCAGAGGAGTCGGATGTTGGCGCAATCTGTCGAGCCGCCTGCGGTGATTTTCCGTGCGTCACTGGATCACGATCGGATGGTCATCAGGAGAGAATGGAATGCATGCTACACAAAAGCCGGCGCGCTTGAGCATGCGCCGCTTCCTCAAGTCGCGGTACGAGTGCGACGACAAGCACTGCAGAATCAGGGTGTTGGATTGCGTTGTCATCGCGGACCGCACGGCCTACGCGGCCATGGAGTGGGTGATGAAGGACAACGATAGACGTCAGGTCGTCGGCGTGGTGTTGCGCCTGGAGCGCGCGCCCACGGTCGAGGCAAAGACCGCCGTCGCGCAGGAGATGATCGAGTCGATGCTGCCGAGTGATGCGGATTGTCCGTATCGGATTCTACGACTGCTCTCCCCGACCGACGATCCACGTGCGTTGGAATGGAGACAGCGTTGTCGAGCCCGTTGGCGGCGCCAAGCCAGTCACTGAAAGACGAAGGCGTCAGTGACTGCCTCCGCGGAACGCGGAGCGCGCCCGGCGGGAAGGGGCAGCTGGCCGAAGGTCGACGCCTCCTTTACCGGTAAGCACGCGTCCCACGAGGGCGCGCTGCCCGCGATCCAGAAGCACGTCGCGCGAATGGGCAGGCAAGCTGCAATACATGCTATACACGGACCGCTCGCGTTCGCTGCTGGTCGTCCTGCAGGTCGGTTTGAGGCGGCCGAGCGCCGCAGAGGCCGCGCCCGGTTTCCTCCGGCGCGCGCACCAGCGTGCGCCCGGTAAGGGCGAGACCGTCGTTGATTTGCCGCGCTAGGAGCGGGAAGATCAGCGCTGGCGTGGGTCGACGGAGACAGCTCGATGCCTCTGCAATTCCTCGGGGGAGTTCGGCCAGTTACGCGGCAGAGCGCCCTGCGTGACATGCTCGCGGGGATGACCCTCGCGTCGATGAACATCCCGCAGGTCCTGGGCTACACGCGCATTGCCGGCACGCCCGTCATCACGGGCCTCTACACGGCGCTGCTGCCCGTGATCGCCTTTGCCTTGCTCGGGTCTTCGCGCCATCTCGTGGTCGCGGCCGACTCGGCCACGGCAGCTATTTTGGCGAGTTCCCTGTCCCACATGGCGGCGCGAGAGAGCGCGAAGTACATGGCATTGGTGGGTATGGTGGCCTTGCTGACCGCTGTCCTGCTGCTCGCCGCGCGGATCTTCAAGCTGGGTTTCCTCGCGGATTTCCTCTCGCGCACGGTGCTGATCGGCTTTCTCACAGGCGTCGGCTTTCAGGTCGGCATCGCGATGCTGGGCGGCATGTTCGGCATCACGGTGAGTTCGCCGCGCACGCTCTTGCAGCTGTGGGAACTCTTGCACGGCCTGCCGCATCTGCATCTACCCACCCTCGCGCTGTCGGCCCTCGTCGCGGGCGCCATCCTGCTGGGGCATCGCGCGGCGCCGCGGCTGCCGATCGCGCTCATCGTGGTGGTGGGCACGATCGCAGCAAGCGCCGCCTTCGACTTCGCAGGGCACGGCGTGGAGGTCGTGGGTCCGGTACCAGGGGGGCTGCCGGCGTTCGCGCTTCCCGACGTGACCTGGCGCGAAGCGCTGGCCACGCTGCCCGTCGCAGCATCGTGCTTCGTGATGATCATTGCGCAGAGCGCCGCGACCGCCCGGGTCTTCGCCCTGCGCCATCGCGAACGCAGCGACGAGAATGCCGACATCCTAGGACTCTCGGCCGCCAATGCAGCCGCCGCTGCAAGCGGGACCTTCGTCGTCAACGGCAGCCCCACCCAGACCGCCATGGCGGAGCGGGCGGGCGCCCGCAGCCAGGTCGCACAGCTCGCCTTCGCGGGCGTCGTGCTGCTGGTGCTCCTCTTTCTGACGGCCCCCCTGCAGTACCTGCCGCACTGCGTGCTGGCCGCGATCGTCTTCACGATCGCAGTCGGGATGATCGATGCGCAGGGTCTGCGGGACATTCGCCGCGAAAGCCCGGGCGAATTCAAGCTTGCGGTGCTCACTGCGGTGGCAGTGGTCGCAATCGGTGTTGAACAGGGCATCCTGCTCGCCATTGCGCTGTCGCTGCTCCGGCACGTGCGGCACAGCTACCGTCCGCACACCTCGGTGCTCACCTTCGACGCGAACGGTCGCCGGGAAGCCGCGCCCGCCACGCCCGGCAGCGAGTCGGAACCGGGGCTCATCGTCTACCACTTCGGTGCGGACTTGTTCTATGCGAATACGGACCGCTTCGCCGACGAGGTGCGAGCCTTGGTCAGTCACGCCCCGACCCCAGTGCATTGGTTCGTGGTCGATGCAAGCGCGATCACCGACATCGACTACTCCGCGGCGCGATCGCTGCGCGACCTGATCGACGATTTGGGTCGACAGGAAATCACGCTCGCCTTCGCGCGCGTTACCCCGGACCTCCGTCGAGATCTAGATCGGCACGGCGTTACTTCCGCGGTCGGCCAGGCACACCTCTTCACTGCGCTGCACGAGGCGATCGCGGCGGCGCATGCGGCGCTCTCCTCGGCCACCGACCGCCGTTGACCCGCAACATTCGCTTCACAGCGTGTCGCGAACTGTCAACCACTAGATCGAAGCTTGCAGCATAATCGCGCCCTAGCAAGATGCTGCCGCTCTGGCGGTCCCCAGCCTCACCCAACCCACATGGAGGTTTTTTGCGATGAAAAACAAACTGATTGCCCTTGCTGCAGCCGCCACCCTGGGCTTTTCGGGAGCGTTGTTCGCCCAGCCGGGCACTGGAAAGATGGTCGAAGCGGGGGGAGCGGCAGAGCTGGTCACCGTTACCGCCACGGTCCAGGCGGTCGATCAGGCAAAACGCATCGTGACCCTTAAAGGGCCGGAGGGCGAAGTATTCGACGTCAAGGTCGGCAGTGAGGTAAGGAATCTTCCCCAAGTCAAGGCCGGCGACCTGGTCGTTGCGAAGTACTTCGAGGCGGTTGCCATCGAGGTTAAGAAGGGGGGGCTCGGGATCCGGAGCGCCGAGTCGCAGACAGCGGTGTCGCGCGCCGAGCCAGGGCAGAAGCCGGCAGGCGCGGTGGCGACCACCACCACGGTCGTGGCCAACGTGCTCAAGGTGGATGATGCCAAACAGATCGTTACCGTCGAGGGTCCGAGCGGCAAGAGCGTGAAGGTCAAGGTCAAGGATCCCGCCGTCCTGCAGCAAATCAAGCCCGGCGAGCAGGTCGAGATGACGATCACCGAGGCCCTTGCCATTGCGGTTGAGGCAGCGAAGAAATAACATTGGACCGCCAGCGCGGCGAGCTGGCCCGCCGCGCTCTTCGCTCTTTGCGTTGGGGCAGCCAGGCTGCTCAATGGGTTCCTGGCGCAGGCTGCACTGAAGGGTGTCCTGCGTGGGGACCTGTGTCGGCGTTTGTCATGAAGGGGAGAAATCATGTTCGCGAAAATCTGTCTGGCATTGTGTGCTGCGTTTTTGGTAGCGGGGTGCGTATCGGAGCAGAAGTACGAGAAAGAAGTGGGTTTGGAGCAGACTTACCAGCGGCTCAGCCAGCAGCTCTCGGCAGAGGTGAAGGCCGATCAAGCGCAGATCCAGCAGCTTCAGAACCAACTCAAGGTGACCCTCGTCGACCAGATCCTTTTCCCCGAAGGCGGCTGGCAACTCGGTCGGAAGGGTGAGGAAACGCTGGCGAAGATTGCCCCCACCCTGAGCACGCTTAAAGGGCAGCAGATCGTGGTCGAGGGCTTTACCGATAACGTGCCGATCGGACCGGAGTTGCGTCAGCGTTTCCCATCCAACTGGGAGCTCTCTTCGGCGCGTGCGAGCGAGGTCGTGCGCTATCTCGTTTCCAAGGGTGTCCCGCCGAACATCATGTCCGCGCAGGGCTTCGGGGATTCTCGGCCGGTTGCGAGCAACGACACGCCGCAAGGCCGGGCAAAGAATCGCCGCGTCGAGATCGTCATCACTTCGGCCAGCCGGCCGTGAGCAGGCGCTTTGACCGCAGGCGGAAGCTCGCCACCGCGCAAGGTGAAAGGCACCATCTGAGGCGTTGCGATGATTGTACAGGGAGGGAGTGCCGATGAAGGCGATAGTGAGATCTGCACCGGGCGCCGTGCGTGGTTCAACGAGAGGTACGAAGGAAGCGATCGAAGCGCTTGTTTCAGGCATCGCGATCGCGGTCTTGATCGCCATGGCGCCCTTACCGGCTGCCGCCCAGGATTACGGACTCGAGGGCGAGGCCAGGTGGGCGCTGAACCGGCTCATGGCGACCGTGCCGACGGCCAGAATGCTGGAGCAGCAGGCCTACGCGACGCTGGTCTTTCCCGACATCACCAAGGCGGGATTTCTCGTCGGTGGCGAGTACGGCAACGGCGTTCTGTTTCGGCGTGGTGGCGTTGCGGGCTACTACAACCTCTCCGGCGTGTCCTATGGTTATCAGGTGGGAGCACAGACGTTCGGCTACGCGCTGTTCTTCATGAACGAGTGGTCGTGGCGGTCCCTCAACTCGCGAGACGGGTTCCAGGTCGGGGTCGGCCCGAGCGTGGTCGTGCTGGATGAGGGAACGGCAAAGTCGGTTACCTCGACGACGCTCACCAGTGACGTCTATGCCTTCGTCTTCGGCCAGCAGGGACTGATGGCAGGTGCCGGGCTTGAAGGCACGAAGATCACGCGGCTCAATTACTAGGGATCGCAGTCGACCGGCGCCAGGGAGGGAGCACGTGATGCGGGCGAGCGCAGTTAGAGAGCGTCTAGCCGCGCTTGCGCTCGGGACGCTCGCGATCGCTGCTCCGGCGCCGGCAGGAGCGGCCGACATGTTCGACGGCAACTGGCACTTCGGTGTCACGCCGTACCTGTGGCTGCCCTATGTCGACGGCACGGCGACGTACAACGTGCGCGGCGGAGGCACGATCAACGCCGAGGTCGACCCGGGCAGCTACCTCCAGAGCCTGGACTTCGCCGGCATGTTGATCGGTGAAGCGCGAAAGGGCGAGTGGTCGGTCTTCACCGACTACATCTTTCTGCACCTGACCGGTGACAGGTCGCCCGTGCGATACGTCACCGACCCCAGCGCAGGCGTGGGCATTCCTCTCGGCATTGCCGGGTCGGCGAACGTCACGTCGAATGTCTGGACGCTCGGCGGCAGTTACACCGCATGGCGTGGTGAGCAGGCGTTCGTCGACGTGTTCGGGGGAGTCAGACTCCTCAACTTCCAGAGCACCATCGGCTGGAAATTCGCAACGCCGATCGGAACCTTGCCGCCCGGGGGGAGCCTGTCGCAAACCCTCAACAAGTGGGACGGCATCGTCGGCTTCAAAGGTCAGATGCGATTTGGCGACAGCAAGTGGTTCATGCCCTATTACGCCGACATTGGCACTGGTTCGAGCAACTGGACCTGGCAGGCGCTGCTCGGCGTGGGCTATCGGTTCGGTTGGGGCGAACTATCGCTGGTGGTGCGGAGCCTCAACTACTACTTCGACGACGACAAGCTCGACCTGCACTTGACCGGCCCTGCCTTGGGTGCCACGTTCGCGTTCTGAGAAGAGCACTGCCGGCATCGGTCATCAAAGCTGATCGCCAGCGAAACGGCTGGCATGCCTGCGCCTCAAGAGTACGGTGATGAGGAAGAGAACGCCGGTCAACGGGCTCGCGTCACTCCAGGTTGAAGCTCATCGCCTGGTCAGCTTCTTTCCGCACGAGAAAGCGCTCGTCCGCGCCCGACGCCGCAGGGCGCTATCCAGGGCATTCCGTGCTCGGCAACGAGCGGTGGAGGCTGGAGTCGACCCCGCTGGGGACAAATGGCCCCACACCCCTGGTCGGCGACATCGCGGCTCCAGGTGTACTACAATGTCTCGAAGCCGGACGTAGGGCATTTGCGCTGCCAGGTTCGGCTCCTCATTCCCAAATGAAGCACTGATAAAGAAGTCATGTCAAAGCGAATACAACTCTCTCTTCTGGCGCCCTTGGCGGCGCTGATCGTAACCGGATGTCAAACTCCGGCCGAGATCCTGCAGAGCGACGCGGGCGTTGCGACACAGGTGGCAGTGAACCGAGGAAGGTTCGAGCTTGGCTGCCCCCAGGCGACCGGTAGCATCCTGTCCAGCAACCTATTGCAGCCTGCTGTCTGGGGGGGCATGGAGCGGGCCGAGTACACGGTCGGCGTCGAAGGCTGCGGCCAGCGGAAGACCTACATTGTCATCTGCCAAGTGGGCTCGCCGAGCTGCTTTGCCGCCTCCGGGCGACCTTATTGATCGATGGGCGTGCGATCTCGCGCCGCCGCAGCCCTTGCGAGCGGCGGGACCTGTATGCTCATGACACTAACACGACGAAGACCCCTGGTGAGCGCCGTGGCACTTACGTCGGCGCTCGGTTTGGCAGCGCCGCGCGCCGTACTTTCGCAAGACCCCGCGGTTGCAGTGGAACCTGCCAGGAAGGTGGTCTTTCTTTTCATCCAGAATGCGAAGAGCGTGACCTACGACAGCGGCAAGCTCACGCTGAAGGGCGTCGGCGCGACGACAGCCTTCTTTGCTGACCGGCCCGAGCGCGTCACCGGTCACATGTCGACGCGAGCCTTCATTCCATTCTGGAAGCACGGCCAAGCAACGTTTCTCAAGGATCCACCGCAGGCGACCCTTTCGTTTCTGGGTGAGGGCGATGCGGGCGACGTTGTGATCGATCTGCGCGATCCCGCGCTCAAGGGCGATGACCTTAGCTACAGTATCAACGTTCTGCAGGGCGACCTGCCGGCAAAGGGCGGCGTGGCATCCCTCTTCATCGACATTGTAGGCATGCCGACCACGCCTATGCCCGATGCGAGCAGCGAAACTCGTATCTGGCGTCGCCGCGGAAATTATTGATGGGAAGAATCGAGCCGAAGGGGGGGGTATGGCAGCACAGCGACTGATGCACGCGGGCGGTATGCTCGCTTTCGCGATTGCCTTCGTTCTGGTCGGCACGGCAGGATGTGCGAACCGGGAGCCGTCTGCTTCGGTACCCGGGCTGGAAGCAGGGTTGGCACCTGGCGTGCCGGGCGGTCAGGCCCCCGCAGGACCTTCCGCTGCGGCGAGCGCTCCGAGCGAGTCGACGGTTCCATCTCCCGACCCCTGGCCGCGACCACTCTCCCTGAGCAATGCAAACGTGCTCATCTATCAGCCACAGGTCACGAGCTGGAATGGGAACGTCATCAACTTCCGCTCCGCAGTTGCCCTCAAAGCAACGGGATCGAAGAGCGAAGCATTCGGCGTGATCTGGGCGACGGCCCGGACTCAGGTTGACCGGGTCGATCGCATGGTGGTACTCGACGACCCCAAGATCACCAAGAGCAGTTTTCCGACTTTGCCGTTCAAGGGCGCCCAGTATGTGCAGGAGCTGCAGCGCCGCTTCGCCGAGGAAGTACGCACCATCGCCCTCGACCGGGTTCAGGCTTCGCTCGCGTTGTCCGGCGTGACACCACCTGCCTTCAACGTCAACAACGATCCGCCGCGCGTCATTATCAGCTACACCCCTTCGATCCTGGTTTCGATCGATGGCGAGCCGGTCGTGAAACCGATCCCCAACACGCCGTACGAGCGCATCATCAACACGCGCGTGCTCGTGATGCGCGCTGCTTCGGGTGGACCCTGGTTCCTGCATGTACATGATGGATGGCTTACCGCGACCGCCCTGCAGGGGCCCTGGACCCAACTCTTCAATGCGCCTGCCGCCCTGAATGGCGTGGCGAATGACCTTGCAAAGAACGGATTGGTGGATCTGATCCAGGCTCCGCCGGATGCGAAGACGAAACTTACGCTCGCGAAGGGCGTGCCGGCGGTCTACGTGAGCGAGGTGCCGGCAGAGCTCATCGTTTTCGACGGTCAGCCCGATTTCCAGCCGCTCGCGGGAACCGGGTTGCTGTGGGCGAACAACACGGCGGCCGATGTCTTCGTCGATACGGCGAACAACTATTACTACATCCTCATTGCCGGTCGTTGGTATCGCGGCCTCGAGCTGGATGGCCCGTGGACCTCCGTCGCCTCGACCGCACTGCCGCCGGACTTCACCAGGATTCCGACCAGCTCGCCGGCTGCGGTGGTGCTTGCTTCGGTGGCAGGGACACCGCAAGCGCAAGAAGCCTTGATCGAGAACTCGATCCCCCAGACCGCGACCGTGAAGCGGACCAAAGGCCCCACGTTCTCGGCTACGTTCGATGGCGCGCCGGTGCTGAAAGCGATCCCGGACACATCGCTCAATTACGTCGCCAACTCGCCGGCGCCGATCATCCAGGTGAGCGACCAGAGCTACTTCGCGCTTCAGGCCGGGGTCTGGTTCACCTCGACGACGCTGAACGGTCCGTGGACTATCGCCACGACAGTCCCCCCGGCGATCTACACCATTCCGGTTTCGTCCCCGCTGCACTACGTCACTTATGTTCGGGTATACGGCTTCACCCCGGAAGTGGTGTACGTCGGCTACACCCCCGGCTATCTTGGGACGGTCGTTTCCAGTGACGGGGTCGTCGTCTACGGCACCGGCTATTACTACGCGCCATGGATTGGCGATTACTGGTACCCGCCGCCTGTTACTTGGGGCATTGCGGCGGCGCCCGTATACAACCCGTATGTTGGTGTCGCTTTCGGCTTCGCGATCGGCGCAGCAGCCTGGGCGCCTTATTACGGCCCTGCTTACTACCATCCCGCGTACTGGGGCTATCCCTGCTGTGGCTCCACCAGCGCCAACATCTACCGCAGCTGGGGCACCGGCGCAAGCTACGGCACGCGAACCTGGTACGCGAGCGCTGACCAAGTCGGTACGAAGGCCTACGGCGGCTACGAGCATTACCGCACCGGTACCACCGGAACCTATGCCGGTGGGCGCAGCTACAACTATGACACGGGGTGGGCGAAGGAGGGCTACGGCCGCACCTTCACGACGCCTGGCGGCGTAAGCGGCAACGTCGATCGCGGGGCCGCATTCAACACCTCTACCGGCCAGCGCTACTACACGTCTTCCGGATCCGCGACGGGACCCGGAGGGAGCTCGGTTTCGCGTGACGCAAGTGCGACCGCCGGACCGGAAGGGGACTCCCGATCTTCGACGACGACCGCGTACGACGCCAAGACAGGTGAGACGAAGACCTGGACCGACGGGCGACCGGCGAACGACACCTACGCAGGGGCTGACGGCAATGCGTACCGCAGCGCCGACGACGGGTGGCAACAGGACACCACCAGCGGCTGGCAGTCGGCTTTCAGCGATTCGTCATGGGCCGAGAAGGAACAGCAGGCGCGCGCGACGGCCGAGAACCGATTCAACAGCGGTGGCTGGGGCGACCGCTCGGGCGGATGGGGCGGAGGCGGCGATCGTTTCAGCAGCGGCGGCTGGGGCAGTGGTGGCGGCTGGGGAGACCGTTTCGGCGCCGGGAGCTTCGGTGATCGCTATGCGGGAGGCGCCTTCCGCGGGGGCGGTTATCGGCGCTAAGCGCACGCTGGCGCGATTCTTTCGTAATCTGGGCCGGCTGGGGCCCCCATTCCGCTTGCTCAAAGAAACGCTCGATCAACCCAACATGCGGCACCTGATTCGTGCCGGCGTGGTCGGGCTCCTTGCGCTGGTCGCCGGCTGGATGGCCGACCCCGTTGCCGCACAGAGCCCGGCCGCGGCAACCGCAGACGGTGCGACGGTCGCCGCGGATCCGTGGCCGCGCGCGGTACATCTCGGCACCGATACTGCTACGCTGTATCAGCCGCAGGTTGAAAACTGGGAAGGCAATCGCCTTCGGTTCCGAGCCGTCGTGGCAATCGCACCGCCGGGCGGGGAGCGCAATGACGTGGGCGTGCTGTGGGCGTCGGCAATTACCCATGTCGACCGTGTATCGCGCCTGGTTACCCTCGACCAGTGGAACATCCTGCGAACGACCTTTTCGCCGCCCGGCGGGGAAGTGGCTGCGATGCTCGAGGCGCTACGCGCACGCCTGGAGAGCATGCCACAGGTGATTGCGCTGGACCGGCTCCAGGCTTCCCTCTCCCTGGTGCGCGACTTTGCCCCTGGTTCAGTATCCGTGCAGAATATTCCGCCGCAGATTTACGTGAGCGATTCTCCAGCGGTACTTGTTTCGATCTCCGGTGCGCCCGAGTTTCGGGCTGTGGCGCGTACTCCATTCGAGCGCGTGATCAACACACGGGCGCTTATTCTGCGCGATACCCGGCGCTACTATCTGCGCCTCTACGGAGGCTGGATGACTGCGGACTCGTTGGAGGGCTCCTGGGCGCCCGCGGTAGATCATCCGTCTGGCATAGATCGAATTGCGGAAGATCTTGCGAGCGCCGGGCACGTCGATCTGCTCGACAGCGCGGCACTGCAGTCGCGGCCGTCGCTCGGGAACGCTGCGCCAACCGTGTACGTGAGCCGGGTCCCCGCGGAACTCATCGTGTTCGATGGACCGCCCGACTTGCAACCGGTTCCGGGCACGGCCCTGCTCCGAGCGACGAACACTGACGCGCAACTCATTGTCGACATTGTGAGCGGCCAGTACTACGCGCTGATCTCGGGTCGCTGGTTCCGTTCGCCGCGGCTGAGTGGGCCATGGGGTCTCGTCGCGGCCCGCGCGCTGCCTGTCGACTTCTCGAAGATTCCACCGTGGGATCCGGCCGGCGCTGTGCTCTTGGCGGTGCCGGGTACTTTGCAGGCGAGGGAAGCAATGATTGAAAGTGTCATACCGCAAACGGCGACGGTCCCGCGCGCCAACGGCCCCACCTTCAAATCCGACATCGACGGCCATCCCCAGTACCGCCCTGTCGCGGGAACACCGCTCAACTATGTGATCAACTCACCCACGCCGATCATTCGCGTGGACTCGCGGTGTTACTATGCACTCCAGGCCGGCATCTGGTTCCAGGCGCCGTCGGTGACGGGCCCGTGGGCGGTAGCCGCGTCGGTGCCGGCCGTCATCTACGCGATCCCACCCCGGGCGCCCCTGCACTTCGTCACCTACGTAAAGGTGTTCGAGACGACGCCCGAGGTCGTCCAGGTCGGGTATACGGCAGGCTACACCGGGACCGTCCTGACGCCCGAGGGCATCGCGGTCTACGGCACTGGATACGTTTACCCACCTTGGATTGGCGACCGGTACTTCCCGGCGCCGGTCACGTATGGGGCTGCAGTACGCCCCCTCTACAGCGTCGCGGCCGCCGCAGCGTTTGGCTTCGTGACGGGCGCCGGGAGAGCATCCACGCGGGCTCCAGCGTCCCACGATTCAGCTCAAGCACAGGGTGGGTACGATAGCCGGTCCGCATGCTGCTACCCCGATGTGATTCAGAACGTCTACGGTTACTGGGGCGGCTCTGTCTATACGGGATCGCGCAGCCACCCCCAACGGATTGTCACGGACAATTTCACCTCCCGGGGGAAGGGTAGGGGCGTGACCCCAATGCGCAGATTGAACGGACCGACCGTGAGCCTTGGCAATGAAGTTAACGATCCGAATGTCATGTCTCGGGAGTTCTTCGCGGCAGCTCCCGCATCGAACGACCACTACGCCGATCCGACCGGTAAGGTTTACCGGAGCACGGAGCGTGGCTGGGAGAAGCGCACAAGTGGTGGTTGGGAGAGGGTGAAGGGCGACGAGGCATCCTGGGCGAACGGCGAGCAGCAGGCGCGCATTGCGGGCGTCGAACGCTTCAAGGGCTATCACGCCCTGGTCGGAGCAGACCGCGCGCGAATGCTCGGGGCTGGGGATGTTTATCGCTCCGTCGAGAGCGGGTTAGAGGTCGGCCTGCGAGGTCGTCGCGGCGGGCCGTGATTGGGATAGAACGGCGCTTCTCGCATCGGCCGTGGAAACCGTCGCCTGCGCGGATTGCGACCTACTGCAGCGGGTTCCTCCCATTGACCCTGGTGGCAAGGCCTGCTGTCCGCGCTGCGGGTATGTTCTCGCGACTCGGCCGTCCGATCCGATAGATGGGCCCCTCGCCCTGACGGTCACCGCGGCGATCGTGTTCGTCATCGCCAACGCGATGCCCATGATGTCGCTATCGGCCGTCGGGCGCTACGCAAGCACGACCATCCTCGGCGGCACCTACCAGATGTGGGTCGCGGGTGAGCAGATCACCGCGGAGGTCTGCTCACCCGCGGGTAGTGGCGATATGCCGTCTGGGAAGGCAGGGACATGACCGTAACCCCGGTTACGGCTTCCAACGCGGGGCTCGTCTCCTGCGAAACGTGCAGTCTGCTGTTGCGTCCCGCTTACCCCGACTGTCCGGGCTGCTGCCCCCGCTGCGGCGGCGAGCTGGAATTTCGCGTCGGTCATTCGATCCAGTACACCTGGGCGCTGGTCGCCGCGGCGGGAGGCGGAAGGATCAAAATCTTACCCCTGGCTGAGTTTCGCCGGAGACGGCGGGTGACGCGGCTGCTCAGGCGCACGTTCCGCCGCGGGAGCCACTGCTGGGGAAGTTATCACATCGCGATAGACGAGAATCTCAACTCTGCGGTTCTTCGCGCGTCCGGCGGCCGTTTTGTTGGCGGACAGAGGTGCGCTCTCGCCGTATGACAAGGGGATCACCTGCAGCGGATCGGTTGTCGCCTTCGACGTAAGATATCGCGCCACGGCCGTCGCACGCTGCTGCCCCAGCTCGTAGTTGTAGTCCTTGTCGCCTGTATTGTCGGTATGACCTGCCACGACGATCGTGGTACCGGTGAGACCGCCTGGCTGAGCCTTGAGGTCGCTCAGTACTGCGTCGATTTCTTTCTTCGACTTCTTGGGCAAACTCGCCGAGTCGACCTTGAAGGTCGCCCCATCCTTCATGTCGATCACGACCCGCCGCTCGATCTGCAGATTGGCAAGGGCGTTCAATGCCTGCTCTGTCTTGGCATCGACGGCCCCGAACGTTCCCTCCACCCCGTTCAGCCGTCCGCCGAGACTCGTAATCTGCCGTTCCGCCTGAGTCAGGCGCTCGTCATAGGACGAGACCTGCGCCGAGACGGGCTGCATCTGCGTCTTTACCCAGTCCCGCGTTGCGATGCAGCCCTGCGTCAACAGCAAGGCGCCCGATCCACCCGCAACCAGAAGGATCCTCATCGCGAGTCGTGTGTGTGTAGTCATGACCTATTCTCCTGCAAGCGGCAATCAGCGGAAATCATGGCGGCTCGCAACGGCGAAACCCCCTTGCACGACAGCTCTTGATCCATCAGCCGTCGACCAGGAAGAGAATCACCACGACACATGTAAGCAAGCTACGGGAGGCACTGAAGTGTCGGGCTCACGAGCAGTGCAGTCAGGCCTTTCGTTCTCGACCGGCCCCCGACCGCCGTGGATGGGTGATGGAGCCGCTTTCTGGAGGGCAGGTCTTCCAGCACTTTCTTCTGGGACCGCATTCTGCGGCCACTTTACTTACAGATTACTTACATATTTATCGATCACGCACAGCGTGTGCGAGTTGCAAGCGATTCATATGCATTCTTCTTGAAGCGCCGCCGAAGAATCTCTTGCTCCTTCTTGGTGTACGCGAGGGACCACCACGATGAACTCATTGATCCTCATGCGGCGGCAAGCTACGCCTGGGCGGTTCGTCCATCGCACGCAAGACCGCCTTCGTCACCGGCAAGAAGCCGGACCCCGTCAAGGTTCGCCCAACCTCAATTGCAGTCGAGGCATTCCTGCCCTGGTACTTACGGATTCGCGAGCGATTGCTCCGAAACGGTTTAAACGTAGGAAAGGCACGAAGCTTGCCTCGACAGTGTTAGAAGAATACACAACACAAGACGTCTTGCACAGGAACAGAGCATAAGACTTGATTTGCCAGTATTGATGGCAGGTACTGTGAGCATTGCAAGCATTCAGACTTCCGCTGCCGAGACGTGGACGTTCTGCGCAAACGAGCAGGACCTTTGCAGGTTCAGCGGGGTGGCGCAATTGAGGTATGGGGCCAATGGTACTTACTGCACGAAGACATTCGTGACGAGTACCCCATGCACCGATAGCGTGTTCGGAGATCCCCTCCCCGGTGTTGTCAAGAGGTGCGAGTACTTGGCGAGCACCGGAGAAACTAGCGGAGGAAGCGGGAGATCGAAGCCGGTAGTGATGACCACCACTTCTACAACGGCACCGATTACTGTATCACCGCGAGCATAATGCCGAGCAATTGGACGACTGTCCCGTCAATATTATCATGCAAAACCACGCGACCCCGTGTGGAGAATCCCACGACCTGCCGGCCTAGGTAACTGACCGGGCAGAGCTGTGGCTTGTGCACGGTTCGACTGCAACGACGTGGAGCCCTCCAATCTTGCGAAGATCGTTTGTTATCAAAGAAAGAGGAGCAGATTCTCGACTCGCGTGGCGGAGGCCGATCGCTAGCCAAGGAAGAAGATGCGGATCTTAATGGTATTGTTCTACGCTGCCACGCCGACGCCAGTCTACCCGCAGCTAGCAAAAAAACTGCGTTCCTTGGGACACGAGGTATGGTTGGGTACGCCAAACGTTGCGGGTGATATGACATGGCATGATGGCTCCAAGGCAGTAGGCGTTCAACGCAACCCCTGGAACGTCCCGGAAAAAATCGCAGCGATTCCGCTGCTGGGCCGCACGATAAGATGGCTAAGGGACGCCACTTTTTTGCTCCGTATTCGCCGCTTCATCGCTAGCGCCTGTGCGGATGTTGTGCAGCTCGACCCGCCATATCGGTGCACTTGGCTGCTCACTTTGTTTCAACCACGGCGTACTCTGTTTGTCTTTGACTTGCACCAGGTGACAGGGCTGCGCGGGGGGGTGAGGACGCTGAAGTATCTCGTGGGGATCAAGGCCACGGCGCGCTTCTTCTTTGACCATGCGTGTTTCATGAGCGAGTCCGCTGCACATAGAGTTCTGGGTCCTCGCTGGGAGCGTTGGGCCACAGTTCACCCGGTGGGAGTGGATTCCCGATTTCTACGATATCAATGGAGGAACGGTTGCGCGCCTCGTGTGGGCGCGGTCCGGTTTATCTATGTGGGAGCCTTGAGCAGGTACCGCAAACTCGAGCATCTTCTCAAGGCGGCATACCTGCTTTCTCAGCGAACGAAGGACTTTACACTCACGCTTGTGGGCCCTGACGACACGAACGGCTATCATCATCGCCTCATCCAAGAAATGTCGCTCGAGGATCGAGTGGCGATAAAGCCGCCCATTCCGTATGGCGACGTCCCCGACTTGCTAGCGACCGCTGACGTCGCGCTTGCCTACGTGCCGCCTCTTGCTGACTGGAAGTTACAGCCGACACTCAAGGTTCTGGAGTATCGAGCAATAGGAATTCCAATTATCGCCAGTGACAACGCGCCGAATCGCGAGGTTGTGGAGAGCAACCTGAACGGCCTTCTCGTTGAGGACTCAGAACAAGACCTTGCGGCCGCGATGGAGCGGTTTGTTGCCGACCGGAAGTTCCTCGAGGCTTGTTGCGATCGCGCTCGCGCGATGCGGCGAGGGAAGACCTGGACTGAAGTTGCGAGTTCGTACGAGAATGCCTTCTACTCAAAGATCCGTGCTCCTCGCCGCCGGTTCGTTTGACACTTCGGGTAGGCAGAACGTCCAGTTTCCCAGTATACAAAACGTCCGAAAGCGCTCGGACACGGCGTTTTGGACGCGGCCGCGAGGTTTGAGAAAGTAGCGCCCGGGTTCCGCGAATCGGGTATGTTCGGTTCCTGCCGAGGCGCACAGCAACGGGTAACCGTACCGGTATCTTGAGCCTCCAAGATGGGAAGGGATTATTCTTCGCGTGAAGCTCCTCATACTTTGCCGAGATCCATTCCCGACGTCTCGGCCTGACATTGCCGTGTTGTTCGGAAAGTGTCTGCCGCGCCTCGGCGTGTACAGCGACATCGTGGCCCAGGTCCAGGATGTCGGCGGCAGCACGAATATCGCTTGGCCGGCCGGCCAAGCGCGCATCATCGGACGGCACGGCTCGCGACTCCTCGCTCAGTTGCAGGCGCTCGCCAACGACGTAAGGGTGCTGGCGAGTGTCCGCCGCGGCACTTACGACGCCATCCAGGTGCGAGATAAACCGTTGAGCGGGGTACTCGGATTGCCCGTCGCGCGTATACTGGGTCTGCCGTTCTGCTTTTGGTTGTCCTATGCTTACCCGGAGTCGGACGTGGAGTGGGCCCGGATTCAGGGAGCCACGATTGGATGGTTGCGGATGGCCGTAATTTCGCTACGCGGCCGTCTATCGTATTGGCTTCTCTACCGATGGCTGCTACCCCGCGCGGATCATGTGTTCGTACAAAGCGACGCGATGCTTGCGGCAGTCGAGCAGCGCGGCGTCGCGCGAGCGCGCTTGACTGCGGTACCCATGGGCGTGGACACCGAGGTCGTCTCCCAGGGATGCATCCGAGCCGTTGACGATCCTCGGCTCGCCGGGCGGCGCCCACTTACCTATCTGGGCGCGTTGGAGAGGGTCCGCAGGGTCGATGTTCTGCTCGACGTACTGACGAGAGTGAAGGAACGGGTGCCGAACGCGATCCTCGTCCTGGTGGGAGATGCGTTCGAGGAAGCGGATCGCGTTTGGCTCCGGGACTGTATCGCACAGAAGGGACTGGCCGACTCCGTAATCCAAACCGGCAACCTGCCGACAATGCAGGCATTATCTTACGTAGTCGCGGCTGAGGTAGGCTTGTCGTACCTGCCGCGTGGGCCCGTGTACGATGTCTCGTCTCCGACGAAAGCGATCGAATACATGGCGCTTGGATGCCCGGTGGTTGCCAACGACATCCCTGATCAGCGGCGGGTATTGGAGGAGAGTGGTGCCGGTATCTGCACCGCCACCAATGTCGACGAATTCTCCGCCGCCATTCTGCAACTGATGCTGGATCCCGCACGCCGGGAGCGAATGGCCGCGCTCGGACCTCCGTACGTCGAGCGCGAGCGAAGCTACGCGCGCCTGGCACAGCTTGTCGCGAAGCAATACGCGACGCTGCTAAGGAAGGAAGACTTGGAATCGGACTGCCTACGCTAGTATAGCGTCACGCACTTGGCGCTGTACCTAGTCCAAATGCATTGACAAACACTGGTGTGGCGCAGGGATCGTTTTCGCCGAACCGCGCCAACCGCTGATTCTGGCAACCGCATCCGCTGGTGCCCGCTGCTCCGAAGGTGGCTCCAAGCGACGACCTGCCCGAGCGTTTCCACCAGACGGTGCAATGCAATCCCTGCGTGCTCGGCCCAGTTTTCAGGAGGTCGATCTTGTCGGAGGTCGGCTGCGCCTCCTCGAGGGTGAAGGACTTCTTCTGGAACCGCACCGACGCGAGAATAGCCGGGGCGATCGCTGGCACGCGCCGCTGGTTCTGCACGACACGATCGGCCTCGAGCTTCCACTTGGGCTGGGCTAGGGTTAGGAAGGGACAGCCCCTCACTTCGAAGCCTCGGCCTGGTGCCGTGCGCTCGGCATCGACGACGCCTCGTGATTCCTGCGGTCCAGCGGCGGATCAGGGTCGTCGACTCCTTGCAAGGCGTGAGCAATGGTGGTGGCGCTGGGCGATCAATCTGTCGAATTGCTCGTCGAAGACCTTTCTTTGCTCGGGCGTAAGAACCGCGTAAAACTCCTTCACAGCGGCGAGGCGCTCGGCCATTCGGCCCTCGAACTCCTTCATCCGGGCAAGCATGCGCTCCATGCGTTCGGGGGCGGTCAGGCTGGCGAGCTCGGCGCGCTCATCTCTCGGCCACGGTGCGGCCGCGGCCTTCGTCCTCTCGGTGAAGGTCCTCCAGGCGTTTTCCTGCTGCGGCGTGAGCTTGAGCTTGTCGTGCAGCTCGGCTCGATATCTTTCCATCCGCTCGGCATACCGTCCGGGGTCGCGCGGCGCCGGCGTATCGGTCTCGGCCGACCAGCCCGCCTGTGCGCAAGAGAGCACCAGCGCTGCAGCGAGGCCAACGGTGGCAAGAGGGGGCAGCAAAGCTCCGCGTAGCGTTTTCACGATGATTCTCCTTGAGTGCGTTTTCGGCAGCGTTCGCGCTGCGTGCAGGACAATTGAACCAGCGCAGTGTATCTCCATTGTGTCGGCAGCCGGCCGATTTGTATCGTTCTGTGTCTGAACCGCTCTTCCATACCGGTCGACATAATTCAGGATGTCCACCTCTCCACGTGCGCGCCATAATGAGCCCATGCACAGTCCGCCTTGCATCCTTGTTATCGACGACGACCGTGCGATTCGCACGCTGCTTGCGGAATACTTGGACGCACACGGATTCCGCACGTTGGCAGCGGAAGACGGCGCAGGAATGTGGCGGATACTCGACAGCTCGCAGGTCGACCTGATCGTGCTGGATCTGACGCTCCCGGGGGACGATGGCCTCACGCTTTGTCGGACCCTGAGGGCGAAGTCGAACCTCCCGGTGGTCATGCTGACCGCGCGGGGCGAGCCGGTCGACCGCATCCTCGGCCTGGAGATGGGCGCGGACGACTATGTGCCGAAGCCCTTTGAGCCCCGTGAGCTGGTTGCCCGGATTCGCAGTGTACTGCGCCGCACGCAGTCGTTGCCTCCGAATCTGCAGCCGCTGGAGGCGAAACGCGTGAAGTTCGGTGGCTGGACGCTCGACCTCACATCCAGACATTTGGTCAGCCCACAAGGAACGCTGGTGATGCTCTCGGGGGCCGAATTCCGCCTCCTCCGGGTCCTGCTGGAGCATCCGCATCGAGTGCTGACCCGCGACCAGTTGCTCAGCCTGACCAAGGGACAGGACGCAGATCCCTTCGATCGGTCCATCGACCTGCAGGTGAGTCGGCTGCGGCAGAAGCTCGGAGAAGACGTGAGGGCACCGGCGCTGATCAAGACCGTGCGCAGCGAGGGGTACGTGCTTGCAGTGCCGGTCACCGTGGAGAAGTGAGGTGGGGCTGTTCATCGGTTCGATGGTTGGCCGTGTCTTTCTTGTTCTCGTCGGTGGCATTCTCGCGTCGGCGGGGCTGACGCTGTTTCTTGCGAGCCGGGAACGCGAAGAATTCGTCGCGCACGTGCGCACGGTGCGCGCTGCCGAGCGAATCGAGCAGCTCGTCCTCATGCTCGACGCGGTTCCCCCAGAAGCGAGGAGCGAGGTGACTGCGGCCGCCAATCACCCCGGCTTCCATGCTGAAATCACCCGAGCACAAGACGGCCCGGGAGAGGAGGACGCCGAACTGACCTCGTCTCTCCGCGAGCGCTTGGGCCAGGACCGTCGAGTGTCGGCTCGAAAGTACAGGGGGGCCGCTTGCACGGCATTTCAGCGAGAGAGAGAGTTGCTGCCGCAGCACGGATCCTGTACCTCCGTGTTCGTTGCCTTGCGGGA
>Ga0209253_10000484_pt1 | contig 34446 bp, 30 predicted proteins | sample FrelakmetBRP12BR_FD_187145 | JGI IMG/M metagenome (GOLD analysis project Ga0209253, IMG submission 187145) | Freshwater lake sediment microbial communities from the University of Notre Dame, USA, for methane emissions studies - BRP12 BR (SPAdes)... | ecosystem: Environmental > Aquatic >... | reverse complement strand
CGCCCGCGAAGGTGCTCCACCGTGCGGGCGTGCTGCGCCCGGACGGATTCGGATTCGGGCTGGGCGAAGATCGTCCGGACGTAGGTCGCGACGATGCCGTGCGCCGCCTTGGGCACGCGGGTCAGCAGGTTCCGGATGAAGTGCGTCCGGCAGCGTTGCCACGCGGCGCCGCGCAGCACCGACGCGATGGCGTCCTTCAGGCCCGGGTGGGCATCGGAGATGACCAGCTCCACGCCCGTGGGTCAAGTCCCGAATGGTGTGTAAATCGGACTCACGGTGAAGCCCCTCGATTGCTTCACGCAGCCTTGGCGACGGTGGCCTCCTTGGACTTCAACAGGGACATGTTGAGGTAGCGTCGGTCGGCCCAGATGGCGGTGGCCTGGAGGGCGACGGCGGTGACGAGTCGCAGGGCACTGGCGCGGTCGGGGAAGGCGCCCACGGCCCTGGTGCGGCGCTTGACCTCGCCATGGAGTCGCTCGAGGCCGTTGGTGGAGCGGATGCGGTGCCAGTGCTCCTCTGGGAAGGCGTAGAAGCGGGTGGCAGCCTCGAAGCCGCTCTCCAGGCAGGCCAGGGCCTCGGGGACCTGCCTGCCGAGGCCGGCGCGGAGCAGCTCCATCCGCCTGCGCGCCTCGGTCTTGCTCGGGGCGTCGAAGACCTTCGAGACCTCGCGCGCCAGGCGACCTCGGAGGCGCTGGGGCGCCTTGGAGAGCACGTTCCGCTGAAGATGCACCGTGCACCGCTGCTGAGCAGCCTCGGGCAAGTGGAGGCGTACCGCCTTGGCGAGCCCGGCGTGAGCGTCGGCGACGACGAGCTGCACGCCGGAGAGGCCGCGCTCGACGAGCTGGGCGAGGAGCTCGCTCCAGGAGTCCTCCGACTCCTCGGCGCCGATGGTCACCGCCAGGAGCTGTCTGTGGCCGTCCAGGCCGATGCCGTAGGCGACGAGCGACGAGACGTTCTCGACCTTCCGCGCCCAGCGGGCATCGAGGAAGGTGGCGTCGAGGAAGAGGTACGGGATCGGTCCGGCAATCGGCGCCTTCCGCAGCTCCTCGACCTTCTGGTTCAGCGTGCTCGTCACGCGGCTCACGGTCGAGCGGCTCACCTGTTCGCCGGCCAGCGCCTCTGTGATGTCGCCGATGTCGCGTGTCGAGGCGCCGTGGACGTACGCGGAAACGATGGCTTCGTCGAGCTCGGCGGAGCGCCGGCGGTACCGACCCAGGACCTCCACCGGGGAACCGCTCTCGCGGGTCCTCGGCACCGCGACCTCGATGAGGCCCATCGTCGTGAGCAGCCTGCGCAGGTAGGTCCCGTTGCGAACGTCCTTGCGGGAAGCCAGGCGCTGCCAGCGCCGAGCACCGATCAGGTCCCGGACCACCTCGTCCAGCACGGTCTCGAGAGCGAGCCTCACGGCGCCCTGGAAGACGGACCGCAGGTCAGCGTGGACGTTCTCTTGCGTTGGCAGCTCAAGCTCGGCAACCTCGTTCATCGGAAGCTCCTCACCTCGCCGGCAAGCGAGGTCGTGATGGGTTCACGGCTAGAGGAGCTTCCTTTTCCTATTCAACCTCCGCGAGTTTCCGAATCACACAATCTTAGGGACACGAACACGGTGATCGGCCTCTTCAAGACCGAGGTGATCCGGCGCCGGGGACCCTGGCGCAACATCGACGCCGTCGAGTATGCGACGCTGGAGTGGGTAGACTGGTTCAATCGCCGTCGCCTTCTCGAACCCCTCGGCTACGTCCCGCCGGTGGAGTTCGAGGCGGCGTACTACCGCAGTCAGGAGAACCCAGCCATGGCGGCTGGACTCCAGTAAACCGGCCTCCGGAGATCTCGGGGCGGTTCACAGCGCCGCCCGGTGCTGCTTGCCGTTGTGGATGGGCTTGATCTCCATAACCTGGACCTCCGAGGCGTCGATCTCGTCGTACTGGGCGTGGGTTCCCACGACGCGAATGAAGACGAGCTGGGCCGAGCACTTCAGGGCCACCACGAGCCGATACTTGTTGCCACCGATGTTGAAGACCACTCGGTTGTTCCCGAGGAAGCTCGCGTTCCGGTAGGACGCCTCGATGTCGGCAGGCGAGCGCCAGGTCGCCTGGCGTGCCTCACTCCAGGCGCATGAGTCGACGGCGCCGTCGGCCCGCAGGCGCACGATCACCTTCCGCTGTCGCTCGCAGCAGCGGCCTGGTCCGGATGAGCCGCGGGGGCGAGGCGGTCCACGCTGCCTGGCGCCAGGCGTAGCGATGATGCAGGCCGCCGACCCGGGGAAGGCTGACGACGTTCGATGTCGCGCCGGGACGATGCTCGACCGGACGCCCGCTCGGAGAGTCCTTGCCGACCCCGAGGTGGGTTCGGTCCTCGTTGCAGCAGAAGATGCGAAGCCCGGCTCGGTGCCAGCGCACGACCGTGTCCGGCCGGGCGATGGCGAGGGCCTCGTCCCGACCGCTCGAAATCGGCGCAGCAGGATCCAGGAGACCCGGTCGGCGGGCCGGATGTCGGGGTGTCGTCGACTGGCCAGGGTGGCGAGCTGTTGGCGGAGGGCCAGGTTCTCGAGGACGAGATGGCGTCGAGAGCGCATGGCCGAGCGGAGCGTCGGCAGGGAGGCTTCGAGGCGGCGAAGCATCGAGCCGGGGAGGCTCCAGGCCCCGGGAGGAATCGTCCATGTTCCGGTGCGGAAGGAGTCTTGGCGAACGAGAGGTTCAGGAATTCATGCCTTGCTGGCCATGTCTGCCCCGATGCCAAGAACGGTGCCTGGACTCAGGCTCAGGACGTTGACGGCTTCACCGGGTTCGACCAGAAACCGAACGGCACCAGCGTCGGAACGCCGGGGCCGGTGGTATGGGCGAGCGATTGCCCGCATCAATCAATACGTGGCGTCTACGCGGTGACTTCCGTCATCTCCATCCGCTCCTTCAGGTTGCTCACGCACGCATCCGCTTCGTGCTCGTTGAGCTTTCGCAGGAAGGGTGCAGCGAGCCGGGTCAGGAGGTTGGCCGGCAACTCGTATTCGACCTCGTCGGTGATGTCGGTCCCCTTGCCATGCGGCTCGAAGCTCCAGCGAATCGTGCTCTTGATCCCGCCCTCGCTCTTCCAGACGATGATCCGGTCGCGCTGTACGTCGGCAAACTCGGTGTGCCCGTGGAACTTCACGCCGGCCATCTTGTAGGTGAAGTCGTTGCCTTGAGTCGTGCCGTCCGGCTTGGTCTTGACATTCGAGACCTCGACCATGCTGGGCCAGATCTCGGGCAGGTTTCTCGGGTCCATCAGGTAGCCAAAGATCTTGGCCGGTGGTGCCTCGATGAATGCGGTCCTCTTGATCCTCTCCATGGTGACCTCCTCCTTCTATGCGCGCCGGAAGCGAGGCGCCGGCGCTCACTACTCATGGTTGGTTGAGGGCCAGCCGACCCTCCCCCCCCTCGCACGTAGGGTGGGGACGCACTTCGAGGGCGAACAGGACAGCTTCGGGTCGCGACCCGCTCGGGACAGACCCGGCGGGGGGTTACCTGGTAGGCGACGACGGCGCTCATATCCTCTGCCGCGCCTTGGCGCGCTCACTCTCCTCGGCCAGCTTCTGCAACGGTGGAACGGTTGGCTCGGGCCCTTCGCGTTCGCAGTCCGAAGGTGGGGGGTGGGCGACTTCGCTATCTACCGCCGGTGTCGGCAGCCAGCCTCGCCTGCAGCGCCCTCGCTTCGGCGAGCAACGACAGGGCGCGGTCGGCGTCCTTCCACAGCGTCAGGAGGCGGTCCAGAAGGGCGCGAGCCTGCGCTCCGTCGCCCAGGCGCCCGTGGGCGACGGCCATGTGGTAGAGGCTCTGCGGGTAGGCCCAGGCGAAGAACGGCCTCCAGCTGCTCGTCCGGTTGCCGAAGGAAGCGAGCCGATGAGCCTCTCCGCGAACGCGTTCTGCAACGGCGATCTCGCCGCCGTGACGACCTCCTCGATGCCGAGCACCTCCAGCGTGTGCCGGACCCGGCCGCGTTGAAGTGCAGCACCCGTCGACGGTCGTGGGCCAGCACCAGGAATCCGAACAACACTCCGAACGTCGCGGCGGGCGCGGTGAAGAAGTCGATCGCCACCGAGTCCTTCACGTGGTTGTCCAAGAATGCGCGCCAGGATGGGGATGACGAGCCTGGACGGCCCGTTCGCTGGCTGGCATCCTCCCCGGGCATGCGCCTTCGCCTCATCGCCGCAGCCGGTCTCGTCGCTCTGCTCCCCGCAACCGCCCGGGCGTGGATCTATCCCGAGCACCGCGACATCGCGGTGGCAGGGTTCCAGAAGCTCGCTTCCGAGGACCAGGCCGTCCTGACCCGCCTCTGGGATGAGGCCCGCGTCGGCTACGACGGCAAGCTCTGCCCCCGCCCCAGCGAGGGAGAGCAGGGCCCCCGCCCGGACTGCATCGACCTCGCCGCCATCCCGGCGCTCGCCGGCGACCACTCCTGCAGCCCGAGGGAGGTGGTCGAGAAGGTGCTGCCGGGCGAGTGGGTCCTCGAGGTGGCCCGCGTGGCGCGGGAGACGAAGTCGAGCCTCGCCGCGACCCAGGACCGCTTCGTCAAGCTGAACGCCCTGGCACGATCCAACCTGCAGCTCCAGGCCGCGGACCCGGAGTACGTGTCCCGCGCCGGCGCGAACAACGCCCATTTCCTGCTGCCTCGGGCGAGCGACGACTTCGACCTCTACGCGATCTCCTCCGTCGTCGAGGGCGCGCCGCTGAACGCCCTGGGGCTCTACCTCCAGTACCACCTCGCCGCGCTCGCGCTCGCGCACGAGTACGCCACGCGAGCGCTGCCGCCCGCGGAGCGGCCCGCCATGGCGCGGAAGATCCTGGTGACGGAGGGCTACGCGCTCCACTGGCTGCAGGACATCTACTCCTCCGGGCACGAGGTGGGGACCTGGGGCAGCAACGCCTGGCGCAAGGGCACGCACGACTACTACTCGGAGTTCGGCCTCGACCACGTGACCTGGGGAGGCGAGCCCATCATCGTGTTCGGCGACGCCAACATGAAGCCCGCCGACCTGCGGCGCACCTCCGACGCCGTCCGGGCGGCGCTGGAGCAGCTCGTCGCGGCGCTGCGCCCCGGTGACGAGCTGGGATCGCTCGCCGCCGGGTTCGGCCCGGGACCGGAGGAGATCTACGCGTTCGACTCCTGCCGGGAGGAGAAGCAACCGGTGGCGCACGCCGCGAGCGATCTGCGCCGCCACTTCGCGAGCCAGATCCGGGCCACGCCCGTGGCCGCACGCGGCGCGGGTGACGTGCACGTCGCGAGGTTCCGCGAGGAGCTGGGCCCCTTCATCGGCGGCTTCGCCACCTTGACCGGGGCGCTCCGGTGGGGCGGCTTCGGGCCGGAGAAGCCCCAGTTCTTCGGGGCGCTCGCCGCGGGGATCCGCCTGGGCTACGGCGCGGAGAGCCTGACGGGCTCGGTCGGCACTGGCATCGCCTGGCTGGAGGCCGGCATCGCCATGCAGTCGGCGCAGCTCTACCCCTGCAGCGGGGATCCGGGGTGTGCTGTCTACGGATTCTTCCCCATCATCCCGGCGCGCACCGGGCTCCGGGTCGGGATGCGCCTCCCGTTCTACGTCGTTCCCGGGGACATGCTGATCCTCGGCCCAGTGCTGGCCCTCGCCTCGCCCAGCGCGCTGAGCGCGGTGGGGGTGGCCGCGGCGAGCGGAGGGCTCATCCCATACGAGCGGGGGTTCAACATCGGGGCGGGGAGCCTCCAGGTCGTCGCCGGGCGCGTCGTGGACGCCACGTTCTTCGGGTACGTGCAGGACGCCGTCATCATCGTGCCGATCGTCCCCATACCGCCGGACACGGGCGACCTCGGAGTGGCCCAGCTCAAGTCCGTCCAGCTGAACTTTCCGGTGCTGGAGTGGACGCCGTTCCGGACGTTCGCCACCCAGCTCGTGTTCGCCGCCCCCGTCCAGCTCGGATTCGGCGTGGAGCTGCCCATCTACTCCCCGGTGGTCGTTCCCACCGGCTACCCACCCGCATCGCTGGGACCTTCGTGGTCGATCTTCCTCCGGGGCAGCTTCGAGGCGCGCTACTTCTTCGGATCCCGGGAGGACCTCACGGCGCCGCACCGTTGACCCCGGTTCCGCAGCGGCCCGCCGCCGGTTCCGCGACGAACGGCGGCAGGGGACTCGACGTCCTTGCGCCATGCAGGAGGAGCCACGACGACGGGCGCCAGTGCCTCGAGTACGCGTACCGGCTCCGGATCGTCACGCTGCAGGCGCGGTACCGGCTCGTGCCCTCGACCGGGCCGGTGTTCTACGGCTGCGACGGGGACCCGCCGAACGAGGTCGTCGTCACCTTCTTCCGGACGGAGGGGCCACGATCGCCCGGGGCTTCGGGGCGCCGGAGATGCGTTGCAGGCCGAGGTGATCCGCAGCATCGCCGGCCAAGCCGCCGCGTGGCCGCGCCCCGGAGAGGGGCCTGCTCTTGCGGAGGGTCCCTTGGTGGACTATTGGGAGCCCGCGCCGCCATCCATCGGCCCGCGCCTCCCCGTCCCCTCGATCGAAGGAGAGAGCCCGATGACGGCATTCCAGAGACTCTTCCTCGCCGCTGGCCTTGCTACCCTCGTGGTGCTCCCCTCCGCATCCCGCGCAGAGGCGACCTTGAAGGAGGCCGACGACGCAGTGGCCAAGCTCAAGAAGGCCGATCCCGGGCTCACGAAGTTCCTCGGGAAGTCGGCTGGCTACGCCGTCTTCCCCAACGTCGCCAAGGGCGGCCTGGTCGTCGGCGGCCAGCAGTAGAAGGCGCCCATGTCCGGGAAGGCGCTCCGATGGGTCGGAAGGGCGGCGCTGGCCGCCGTCGTGCTCGCGCTCGTCCTGGCGGCGCTCGTCACCTTCGTCGTTCCTGGAATCGTGAAGAGCCAGGCCGCGAAGGGGATGGAGGCCGCGACGGGGCGCAAGCTCGCCATCGGCGCCGTCTCCATCAACGCCTTCGCCTGGACGGTGGAGATCCGCGACGTGTCCCTGTCCGAGGTCGGAGGGAAGGGTACCTTCGCGTCGTTCAAGAGTGGCAAGGTGGCGGTGAGCCCGGCCTCGATCTGGCGGGGAGCCCCGGTCATCTCCCAGGTGCGGCTGGAGGCGCCCCACTTCAACGTCATCCGGACCGGGCCCAACACCTACAACTTCTCGGATCTGATCAAGTACCTGACCATGCCCGTGCCGGCGATCTCCCTGAACGACGTTGCGATCACCGCCGGCTCCATCGACTTCACCGACCGGGCGCTCACCCGGGAGGAGCGCCACACGGTGCGGGACGCGGAACTCGTGGTTCCCTTCCTCACCACCATCCCGAAGCTCGCCAGCGAGTACGGGAACCCGCGCTTCAGCGCCATCATCGACGGAGCGCCGCTCGTCGTCGAGGCCAGGGTCCGCGGGCTGCCGAAGGCCGCCGAGGTCTCCGCGCAGGTGAACCTGACGGACCTCTCGCTCCCGGTGTACCTCTCCTATCTGCCCGCGAAGATCCCCGTGCGGGTGGACTCGGGAAGGGTGGCCGTCCGGGGGACCGCGAGCTACCGCATCACCCCGGATGCGGGAGGGGAGATAGGCTGGGACGGGACCGTGACGGTCACCGAGATCAAGGTCTCCGAACACCAGGGCCCGCTCCGGGTCGACATCGGCCAGCTCCTGGTGCGCTCCAGGGTCATGCTGGGCGACAAGCTCGGCATGCGCCTGGAGGACGGGGCCCTGGAAGTACGCAACGTCTCGGTCCCGTTCGTTGAGCGCGACGGCATGAGCCTCGGGCTTCTGGCGGTGACCGGGGCCAGGTTCGCCGAGGAGGAGAACCGGCTGGACGTGGCCGGAGTGCTGCTCGACAAGGGCAGCATCCGCTTGTCCCGCGACCGCAAGGGCGTGTTCTCGCCCGTGGCGCTCCTCGAGCACCTGGAGCGGCAGATGCCCCGTGGGAAGCGGGCTTCCCGCGCGCCGGTCCCCTGGCGTGTCGGGAAGCTGGAAGGCAAGGGCATCCGGGTGGCATTCACCGACGGCACGCGGAAGGAACTACCCAGCTTCTCGTTGACGGACGTCTACTTCAAGGCGGAGGACGTCACCGGGCCGGTCTTCGGCCCGATCCCTTTCAGCATCGGGGCGCGCTGGGGGAAGGACGCCACCATCCAGGCGACCGGCCACGTCACCCCCACCCCGCTCGCGCTCGAAGCCGAGCTGAAGCTGAAGGGATTCGCCCTCGCCGATGGAGGTCCTTACGTGCCCGAGAACGTCGACGCGGTGGTCGCCTCCGGCCGTCTCGACGCGACGGCGTCGGCCGACCTGGTCACCAGGAAGGACACCCTCTCAGGAACCTTCGGTGGCTCGGCCGCCATCCGGTCCTTGAAGGTGCTCGATCGCCGGCGCGGTGACCTCCTCGCCTGGAAGGCGCTCACGATCGACGGCTTGAAGGGAAGCCTCGCACCGATGCGGGTCCAGGTGGGCAAGGTGAGCCTCGCCGGCCTTCGCGCCGACGTCGTGATGGACAAGGACGGAAACCTCAAGCTGCCCCTGCGGTCGACGCCCCCCCCGGCTTCGGGCAACAAGGCACCGCCATCGAAGGGCCCGCCGGCGCAGGCGATGGACACTCTGGCGCTGGACGAGCTCCTCGTGTCGGACGGGTTGGTGAACTTCACCGACCAGGGCGTTCCCGGCGACTTCCACGCGACGGTCAAGGACATCTCCGCCCGCGTGACCGGGCTCTCGACGGCCCCGAACATGCTCGCGGACGTCCGGGCGCAGATGACGCTGCCCAAGGGCGCCCCGCTCCGCATCACCGGCAAGGCGGCGCCCCTCAGGAAGCAGGCGTACGCCGACCTGGGCCTCACGCTGGAGAAGCTCGACCTCTCCACCGCCACCCCCTATTCCGGAACCTACCTCGGCCTGGAGGTCGACCAGGGTGCGCTCACCGTCAAGTCGCGGGCGAAGGTCGAGCGGGGGAAGCTGGCCGCGGAGAACCGGGTCCGCGTGGAACAGCTGAAGTTCGGGAAGGCCGTGAAGAGCGACAAGGCCACGCTCCTTCCTGTCCAGCTGCTCATCGACATCCTGCGCGACAGGAACGGAGACGTCGTCCTCGACCTCCCGGTGGCTGCCAGCACGGACGACGAGAACGTGGCCGGGACGATCGTGATGCAGGTCGCGAAGGACGTCCTCCTGCCGCCCGGGTCACCACTGCGGAACATCGCCTTCGAGGAGTGCTCGACGGGACTCGATCCGGACGCGCAGGACCGGCTTCGCAAGCTTGCCGCGGCGCTGCAGGAGCGCCCCGCGATGAAGATCATCGCGGTCGGCTACGTGGACCGGGAGGCGGACGGAAAGGCCTGCCGGGACCGGGTCGCGGTCGAGAAGGGCGCCTCGCCACCCCTCGACGGAGACGCGCGCATGAAGCAGCTCGCCGAGGGTCGGGCTGCCGCGACCCGGGACTTCCTCGTGGTGCAGGGGGCGGTGGACCCGACGCGCGTGTCCGCCACCACGGGCGACGTCTACGGCGCCCCGAGGCAGAAGGGCGATCGCCAGGCACGGGTGGAGTTCGCGCGGGCCACCGACTGACGGACCGAGAGGGGTCCAGGAAGGGACCAGGATGGTCTGCCGGGCACTCGCATCCACTTGCAGGCGTCGGGGCGCTCCGGCCCTCCTCCTCGCCGCCATGCTGGCCGGCTGTGCGACGGCGCCGCTGCGGCCGGAGGCCGATCGGCTGCCGCCTCTCGTGACAACCACGGTCGAGCAGGCCGCGGTGCGCGACCTGCGCGCCGGCTACCGTGCCGCCCTGTGCGCCCAGCTGGCGGGCGTGCCCGGCCGCACGTGCGACCAGGTGCTCACTCGCATGGGAGGCGAGGCCGCGCCCGACGCGAGGCCCTTCCCTGCGACCGCCGAGCTGGCCCGGCGGTACCGGATCGCCATCGTGCCCGGCATCCTCGCGGGGTGCCTCGCCGCCGACGACCGCCCCTACGCAGCCGCGGCGAAGGAGCTCCGCGCCCGCGGCTTCGAGGTGGACTACCTGCCGACGGCCGGGCGGGGGAGCGTGGCCGCCAACGCCGACCAGCTGGCCCGCGAGATCGCAGCCTTGCCGGAGGACCCGCGGCCGCTCCTCGTGTTCGCATACTCGAAGGGGCTGCCCGACGTGCTGGCGCTCGCGGTGCGATCCCCGGCCGCGCGCAGCCGAATCGCCGCCGTCATCGGCGTCGCCGGAGCGGTGAATGGATCGCTGCTCGCGGAGCGCTACGAGGAGATCTACCGCGCCACGCTCAGGAGCCTCCCGTTCGGGCCGTGCGAGGCCGGGACCGGCGAGGAGCTCCACGATCTCCGGCGCGACGTGCGCGTCGCCTGGTGGAGGGCCCACTGGAAGCAGATCGGCCTGCCGCTCTACTCGATCGTCGCCTTGCCGGACCACGATCGCGTCTCTCCCTCGCTGGCGCCGATGCACGCCCAGCTCGAGGACGTCGATCCGCGCAACGACGGGCAGCTCCTGTGGACGGATGCGGTTGCGGCTCCAGGGGCCCTGCTCGGCTACGTGAACGCCGACCACTGGGCGATAGCCATGCGGCTCTCCCTGGCCTTCCCCGTCCTGGCGTCCGCCTTCGTGGACGACGTGCCCCGGGCGGCGCTGCTGGCCGCCGCGATCGAGGTGGTGGCGCGAGACCTCCAGGGTGACCCGTGAAGCATCACGATGCACCCGGTTGCGACCTGCCACCGGAGTCGTGCTGGCCTCTGTCCGTGCGACGCCGTGCAATTCTCGCGTGACACGCGACCAGGTCATGATCCGCCTGTCGAACGCACGCCCCGAGCTTGCCGAGATCGGAGTGCGCTCGCTCAACCTCTTCGGCTCCGTCGTGCGCGGCGAGGCTGGACCACAGACAGCGACGTCGACCTCCTCGTCGAGCTCGACAGGCCCTTTGGCTTCTTCATTTCTTTCGGGTCCAACGACGGCTCGAGGAGATCCTCGGGTGTCGCGTCGATCTGGTCATGCGCGACAAGGTGAAGCGGCAGTTGCGCGAGCGCATCCTCGGCGAGGCGGTCCGTGCCACGCAGGGAGTGGCGTCTTCGCATCGAGGACATGCTTCACGCGGCCGGCCGCATCCGCCGGTACGTCGCGGGCAATGACCTCGCCGCGTCCGCGCCGGACGAGCTCACGCTGGATGCGGTCTCCCGATGCCTCGGGATCATCGGCGAGGCCGCGACGCGAGTGCCGAGTGATGTCGTCGAGGCCCATCCGGACATACCGTGGGTCGAGATGCGCGGGATGCGGAACATCGTCGTGCACGACCACTTCGGCGTGGCCAGCGAGACAGCGCGAGCTGGACGTCTCCTCGCCGACGACACGGCCCAGCGCTCCGAGGGAACTCGTCTCCGCCGAGCTCGCGGCCATGGAGGAGGTCTGGATCGGCCGTACCGGGAGCCGGCAGATCCTGGGCACCATGACGGACTTCGGACTGATGCTCGAGTCCTACCGGTCACCGGGTAGGTCCCTCGGGGATGTCGCACTGCTCCTGGCTCAGGCCCCCCTGCAGCCCCAGCGGCATGGAGCGACCGATGGACGTCGCGATCCGGTTGCTCAGCTGTACGGAATCGCGGAACGGACTCCTGGTGAACGGCGGACGAGCCCTGGACTTCGTGACGGTGGCCCGCGCCATCGACCGAGCCATTGCCGGCGCAACCTTCAGGAGGCCCGCATGTTCCTGCTCCACGACTGCTCCCCGACCATGATCGGGCCCCGCGATTCCTCAAGAGTCGCAGGGCTTCTTCATTGATGGCCCGCAGGGCCAGAGTTCTACGGTGGCAGCTCCGCCGACGTGGGCCATCCTGTTGATCTCGTGGGCCATGCAGACCTCCGGACGGGGAATGCCTTCCCGGGCGGTGACCGGCGTGGTTTCCGCGACGTCGTGGACGGGCGGGCCCTCTCGCCCCCGCACCGGTACGGCCGGTCGTTCGCCGCTAGACGGAATGGTTGGACCGGCAGTCACGCGATCGTGGGTTAGTCCGCTGAGGGGTACCCAACGGCGCAGAGCCACAGCGGGAGGCAGGTCCAACCATGGAAAGCGTACGATCTGTCGGTCTGGATGTCCACGCGGACAGCATCGCCATCGCAGTCGCGGAGCCTGGCCGGGGAGAGCCGGGCACGCTGGGGACGATCCCCAACGACACGGCGATGCTGCTCAAGCGGCTTCGAAAGCTCGGCCGCGTGAAGTGCTGCTACGAGGCCGGGCCGACGGGCTTCGGGCTGCACCGCGATCGGACGGCAGTGGGCATCGACTGCATCGTGGTGGCGCCATCGCTGGTGCCGATGAAGGCGGGCGACCGGGTGAAGACGGACCGGCGCGATGCGGTGAAGCTCGCTCGGTTCCTCAGGTCCGGGCACCTCACCGAGGTTCACGTCCCCGACGCGGCTACCGAGGGGATGAGGGACCTCGAGCGGGCTCGCCAAGCGGCCAAGCGTGCCGAGAGGACGGCGCGCCATCACCTCGGGAAGTTCCTTCTACGGCACGGCCGGCGTTACCCGGGCAAGACCGCCTGGACGCGGGCGCACGTCGCTTGGATCCGCGTGCAGCGCTTCGAGCAGGAGGCCCAGCAGCGTGTCCTTGAGGACTACCTGAAATCCGTCGAGGACGTCGGGGAGCGGGTGGTCCGGCACACACAGAGCATCGTGGAACTGGTGGAGAGCTGGAGCCTCAGGCCGCTCGTGAAGGCGCTCCAGGCTCTGCGTGGCGCAAACATCATCACCGCCAAGGTCCTCGGGGCCGAGCTGGGTGACCTGGCGCGCTTCGAGACGGCGCCGCAGCTCATGGGCTACCTCGGCCTGGTGCCCTCGGAGCACTCCAGCGGGGAGACGCGCCAGCAGGGGCGGATCACCCGCGCAGGCAACGGCCACGCCAGGCGCATCCTGGTCGAGGCCGCATGGGCCTACCGCTTCCGAGCGTCCAAGAGCGCCGCCATCCGCGCGCGCAGCCGAGGCGTGTCGGACGAGGTGCAACGAATCGCCTGGCGGGTGCAGGAACGGCTCTGCGCCCGGTACCGGAAGCTGATGGCACGCGGCAAGAACAAGAACCGGATCATCGTCGCCATCGCCAGGGAGCTTGCCGGCTTCGTCTGGGCCATCGGCCACCAACCCAAGCTGCTGGAAGCCTGATAGGAGCGCTCGGACGGCGAGAGCGACGGGCGACCAGGCCCGGCCAAAGGGGAACCCTCGTCGGTACGATGGGCAAGGCTCCACGGAGCCCAACGCCCGCTCCTAGACAGAGGCAGCCCCCGACGGACTCAGGTCATGCGGCAGCCAACCCAGGAAGATCAGCCTGATCCGCCGTCGCTCCCAACTCCAGGACGCCCGTCGCCTTGGCCGCCCGAGCACAGAAACGAAGAGGCCGACCCCGCGAACGGAGCCGGCCTGTTGACCGGTCAGAAGATATCAGTACCGGAGCTCGTACTCCCGGACCAGGCAGGCCTGCAGGACGCTCGCCTGGCGTAGGGCCTCCTTGAGGACGCGTCGGTCCAGCCCGTTCAGCTCCCGCGGGTCGATGCGATTCGGAGGGACGCGCGGGTTCCGGGGGCGACTCTGGTGGCGCAGCCGCTGCAGGTGGATGAAGTGGAACCCCTCGATGATCGCCGAGAGGGTCCGCGGGCCGAAGTAGCCGGCCTCGTCCGCCGCACGCAGACGCTGGGCGGTGCTGGTGTCGGGCACCTTGTGGGCCAGGCCAAGGATGCGCGCGGCATCCGCGAAGAGGCGCGAGCCGCTCGACTTGAGGTCGATGGTGTGGGGGAAGTCCCGCGGCTGGTCGTAGACGAAGCCGCGGAGCACTCCCAGCGGTGGCCGGTGTTCCAGCGCCTTCTCCGCGAGGAGGCGGAGAAAGACCGGCCGGGAGGCCACCACGGGCAGGAGCCATTCGCGGAGCCGCTCCGCGAGCGCCGCGTTCCCGTAGACGGGCCGGAAGTCGAAGAAGATGGCCGCCCCGAGGAGCGCCTGCGGATCGGGCTCGTGGATCCACCGGGTGAACGTCCGCCGCCACTCCTCCAGCGTGAGGCACCAACTCGCGTTTCCCGCCATCACGTTGCTCGCGCACAGCGGATAGCCGCACGCGGCGAGCTTCTCATTCACCGCCCGCGCGAAGGGCACGAGTCCCTTGCGAAGGCGCGGGGCGCTGGCGGCGTCGGCGTCGAAGATGAGGGCGTTGTCCTGATCGGTGGAGAACGTTTGCTCCAGTCGCCCCTCCGAGCCCAGCGCGATCCAGCACAGCGGTACGGGCGGCGGGTCGCACTCGTCGGACGTCAGCTCGATGACGCGGATGGTGAGCAGGTCGTTCAGCGTCGAGACGAAGTGAGTGAGCGTCTCCGCGCCGATGCCCTGCGCGAGCAGGCCGTCCGCGAGGCGACGGACGCTTGCGGCAGCGCCCTGGAGGCCCTTCAGGTCGCAGGCGGCCCGGATCTCGTCGCTCACCTCCTTGACGCCCACCCGCTGCAGGCCGAACAGGTCACCCTGGGTGACGACGCCGACGAGGCGTCCCTCGCCGTCCACCACCACGACGTGGCGCACGCCATGCCGGGCCATCGCCAGCACGGCCTGGTGGACGCTGGCCTGCGGTTCCAGCGTGATCAGGCCGCCGGTCATGACGCCGGCGATGGGCTGCTGCAGGTCGCCGCCCGGAAGGGTCACGCGCCGCAACAGGTCCTGGAGCGTGAAGATGCCAAGCGGGACGCGCCCCGCGGGATCGGTGACCACAACCGATCCCACGCGCGACCGCTCGAGAAGCTCCAGGGCCTCGCGCACCGTGGCCTGGAGTGGCACCGTCACCGGTGTGCGCCGGACCACGGCGGAGAGCGGGCTGTAGGCGGAGAGTCGCGGAGCCGCGGTCTCCAGCGCCCGGCTCGACTGGCTTGCGTTCATGGCGCGTTACCCCGCTGGCTCGAGGAGTCGCTTGATCTGCGCGACCAGGTCCCGGGTCGAGAAGGGCTTGGTCACGTAGGCATCGGCGCCCAACCCTAGGCCCTTGGCGACCTCGGTGTCCCGCCCCTTGGCGGTGAGCATGAGGACCTTGATCGCTCGCCACCGATCGTCGCCCCGGATCCGCTGGCAGACCTCGAACCCGTTCAGCCGGGGCAGCATGATGTCGAGGATCACCAGATCCGGGAGCCGGCGGGCCAGGGCCTGGAGCGCCTCCTCGCCGTCGGAGGCCACCGACACCTCATATCCCTCGCGCTTCATGAGGAACTCGAGGGAGACCACGATACTTGGCTCGTCGTCGACGATGAGGATGTGCTTGCCCATGGCTCGCGTCCTTTCTATTCGGCCACCCGCGCCGCCTCGCGCGCGCCCGGTCCCGGGGGCGCCGGGAGCGGGAGCACGAACGAGAAGGTGGCTCCCCGGCCCGGCTTGCTCTCCACCGACAGTCGTCCGCCGAAGTGCTCGATGATTCTCCGGCTGATGGACAGGCCGAGCCCGGTACCGCCGGGCCCGCCGCTGGCGGCGTCGCCGCCCCGCCGGAACTTCTCGAAGATCGCCTGTTGATCGGCCGGGCGGATCCCCGGTCCGTTGTCCGTGACGTCCACCTGCAGGGCACCCGGGCGGGCGTCGAGCCGGACCTCGACCCGCCCGCCCTGAGGCGGCGAGAACTTCACGGCGTTCGACAGGAGGTTGATCACCACCTGCATCATGCGGTCCCGGTCCGCCATGATCCGCGGGGTGGGCTCGACGAGGACCACGGAGAGCTCCACGCCACGGTCGTGGAAGAGCTGGCTCGTCGACTCCACCGCCTCCCGGATGACCTCGTGCATGTCCAGCTCGGCAGCGCACCATTCGGCGTTGCCCGACTCGATCTTGGCCATGTCGAGCATCTGGTTGATGAGCCGTGTCAGCCGCGCGGTCTCCTTGACGATGATGGCCAGGAAGCGCTTGCGCTCCGCGAGCTGGATCTCGGGATCGTCCAGGAGGATCTCCGAGAACGCGCGGATGGAGGTGAGCGGGGTACGTAGCTCGTGCGTCACCGTGGACATGAAGTCGTCCTTGACCCGGTCGAGCTCCTGGAGCTGCTCGTTGGCGGCGCGGAGCTCGGCAGTGGCCGCCTCCAGCTCCCGCGACTTCTGCTCCAGCTGCTGGCTGTATGCCCTCACCTGCGAGGCCTCGTCGAGGATGTCCAGCACCTCGTCCAGGCCGGGCGGCTCCTCGTGGACCACGGACGCCACCATCACCCGCGCCGAGGCGCCTCCGATGGCGCCCGCCAGCTGGGTCTCCGCGAAGTAGACCAGGTCCGCGTCGCCGGGGAGGCTCTCCAGCGAGTCGAGCCCTCGCCTCCGCGCGTGGGCCAGGAACGCCTCGCGTGCCCGCTCCGGCCCGAGGAACCTCCCGAGGAGCGGGAGGAGCACGTCCACGGAGGCGCTGCCGCGCCAGACGGGGGAGCGGTCGAGTCCCTGGGTGTGGCGGAAGACGTCGACGAAGAGGGCGGCCTGCGTGGTCTCCTCCACGTGGGGCCGGCCGGCGAGCGAGACGCCGACGTAGGCGCCGATGTTGGCGAGCATGCTCCAGAACAGGCCGTGGGAGATCTCGTCCAGGCCGCCCAGGCCGAAGAGCGCCTGGGGCCTCAGGAGGGTCGCGCCGAAGGGCCCGTCCGCCAGGAAGCGCGCGTGCATCCACCCCGACTTGGCGAGGGAGGGCAAGGCCAGCGTGTAGATCCACACCGCGAAGCCGGAAGAGAGCCCGGCGATGGCGCCGGCACGCGTCGCCCCCTTCCAGTAGATGCCGCCGAGGACCGCCGGGGCGAATTGGGCCACCGCCGCGAAGGAGATGAGACCGATCGACACCAGGGCGTAGGCTTCCCCGGCGACGTGGAAGTAGGCGTAGCTCAGCATCAGGATGGCGCCGATGGCCACCCGACGGATGGTGAGGAGCAGGCCGGAGAGGTCCGCCCTTTCGTTCAGGCGCAGCCAACGCTGGTGGAGCAGGACCGGCATCACCAGGTCGTTGCAGACCATCGTGGACAGCGCGATGGTCTCCACGATCACCATTCCGGTACCCGCCGAGAGGCCGCCGATGAAGGCGAACAGCGCCAGGCCCTCGCGCCGCCACGCCATGGGGATCGTGAGCACGAAGGTGTCCGCATCCACCCCGCCGGCCTCGAACAGCATGAGTCCTCCCAGGGCCACGGGCAGGACGAAGAGGTTGATGAGGAGCAGGTAGAGGGGGAAGAGCCAGATCGCCTTCCCGAGGTGCTTCTCGTCCACGTTCTCCACCACCGAGACCTGGAACTGCCGGGGCAGGAACAGGATTGACATCATCGACAGGAAGGTGAGGAAGCCCCAGGTGGCGAAGCCGCCCCCGGCGCCGGTCACCGTGGTGAGCGCGCTCAGCCCGGGTGCCTCGCGGGCGAGCCGGAAGATCTCGCCGAAGCCCCCGTAGATGCCGAAGGTCACGAAGGCTCCGACGGCGAGGAAGGCGAGGAGCTTGACGATCGACTCGAAGGCGATGGCGGGCACCAGCCCCTCGTGGCGCTCGGTGGCGTCCAGGTGGCGCGTGCCGAAGAGGAGGGTGAAGGCGGCGAGTATCGCCGCGACGTAGACGGCGCTGTCCTGCAGCATGGGGAGCGCCGCCCCGTGGGCGGGCATCACGATCCGCGGATAGTGAGCCAGGATGGTGAAGCTGCCGGAGATGGCCTTCAGCTGCAAGGCGATGTAGGGAATGACGCCGAGGACGGCGATCACGGTGACCAGCCCGCCGAGCGTCTGGCTCTTTCCGTAGCGCGACGCCACGAAATCGGCGATGGACGTGATCCGGTGGGCCTTGCTGATGCGGATGATCTTCCGCATCACGTACCACCAGAGGGCCACCATCAGCGTCGGGCCGAGGTAGACCGGCAGGAAGCCGATCCCGTTCGAGGCGGCGCGTCCGACGCTCCCGTAGAAGGTCCAGGTGGTGCAGTAGACCGCCAGGGAGAGGGAGTAGATGAAGGGATTGGCGATGATCGAGCGCCCGGCCCGGGCCCGCCGGTCCCCGTAGTAGGCGATGGCGAACAGGATGCCGAGGTAGGCGAACGAGACGAGGACGATTACCCATCCCTGGAGCATGCAGCACGCCCCCGCCTAGCTTCTTGGTAGCTCGATCACCAGCGCCATCAGCACGACGAGCAGGACCCACGCCCCGAAGACGTAGGCGTAGAGCAGGGGAATCCCGGCGATTTCCTCGGACCGGGCGAAGAGGGAGAGGATCGGGTAGTTGAGCAGGACGCAGCCCATCAAGAAGACAGCTGCCAGTCGCTGCCCGGTCGCGTCGAATCGCTTCATGCTCGCCCCAACGCGGGCGGACTATAGCGCAGTTCCACCTGGAGCTGGGAACGGGGGGGCGGGCGGTGGCGTGTCCGGCGATGCCGGGTGCGCGCTCCGCCTTCGCTCTTCCGGCCGCCTTCCCCTGCCGGGCCAGGATCTTGGGCTGCGAGGAGGCGAAGAATCGGAGGGCACGCGGCTCGCCGTGCGCCTCCGAGCGGGGTTCATCTCAACTCGAAGTAGACCCGGGTCCCGCCCTCCTTCCTGGCGCGCTCGCCGGGTTCGGCGACGGAGAGGCGCGCCGGATCGATCCCGGCACCCTGGGTGAGCCGCGCCCGCACCGCCTCGGCGCGCCATTGCTCCAGCGCGCGGAGCGCGTCCGGCGGGACGGGGATGGACTCGAGGACCCGGTCCTCCATCTCCGCGGGATTGGTCTCGGCGGGCGAGGGCGGGGGTGCAGACGCACCAGTTGCCGGGGCCGCCGCGCGGGCCGGCACCGGGCCGAGCGCCTTGTACGCGGCGCCGACGAACCGCGTGTACTCCTCGTCGGTGAGCTCGACCTTGTCCGCCGCCACCGTACCGCCCTTCGCTGCCTTGCCCTTCGCCTCCGCGGCGCGGCGGCGCAGCTCCATCACCCGCAGGGCCTTGCCGTCGGCGGCGGGATCGCTCACGGGCTCGATGGCGAGCCGGAGGCTGGGGCGCTCGCCGAGGGCCTTCCCCAGGCCCTGGATCGACTTGTCCGAGGACGGTGTGACCTCCGCGGACCCGGCCAGGAAGTCCACCACGTCGAGCCGGCCCCCGCCGGTGCCCCCGGCGAGCTTCGCCAGCGCCGTGAAGGGCGCGGTGACGAGCTTGGTGAAGACGTTGGCGATCCCGTTCCAGATCACCTTCCCCAGCCGGAAGCTGGGGTCGTCGATGTTGCCCTCCACCGGCACGTCCAGCTCGATGAGCCCGTCCTTGTCGCGGAGGATCGCCAGCCCAAGCTTCACGGGGAGCGAGGTGGCCTCCTTGCTGCCGGTGGACTCCTCGCTCAGGGTGAACTGGTCGATCTGGATGAGGTTCTTGCCCTGGAGGTTCCGCTTGGCGACCTTGTAGCCGAGGTCGAGGTCCAGCTTCCCCTTCTCCAGCAGGTACCCCAGGTGCTTCCCGCAGTAGGGGCTGAGCGAGGTGAGGTCGATCCCCTTGGAGGTGACCTTCAGGTCGGTGGCGTCGTTCACCATCCGCGGGCTGAGCGTGCCGTTCACCTCGAAGGGGCCGCCTCCCACGATGCCCCGCACCACCACCTGGGAGCGCGCGCTCACCGCGTTGGAGAGCCCGCGCACCCGCACGTCGAGGTCCGCGACGCCGAGGCTCACCGGGGGCTCCACGGAACGGTCGGTGAACTCGGCGGCGCCGCGGACGATCTGGAAGCTGGCGACGGAGAAGGGGTAGGGGGGAGGCTCCGGCGGGGCGCCCGCCTTCGCGGCGGCCTTCGCCGGGGCCGCCTCCTCCTTCTTCGCGGCGGCCGTGGCCGCCACCTCCTTCGACTCCTTCGGGTCCTTGCCCTCCGTGCGCAGCACCCGCTTCAGGTTGGAGGAGCCGTTCTCGGAGACCTGCACCCGCACGCGGGGCTCCACCCACCGCACCAGCTTGATGGACGTGCCGGTGGGCGCCGGCGCGGCCCTGATCCCGGTGATCTGCAGGCTCCGCCACCGCGCCAGCTCCTGGCCGAGCGGGGCGTCGAGCAGCGCGAACCCCTCCACCTTCACGTCGCCGTCGAAGCCCCAGGAGGCCGGCTGCGCAGCGCCGTCGTAGCGGGCCCGCCCGCTCATGACCAGCTTCCCGCCGCCGAGCCGGGCGTCCAGGTTCCCCTGGAGCGGGATGTAGGGGTTTGCCACCGTCAGGTCCAGCCCGTCCGCGCGGACGGCCAGGTCGGCGGAGGGCTTGTGGATCGACACGGTGCCCTCCGCGCTGGCGCCTCCCTTGCCGTCGATCCGGGCCTTGGCGTCGAGCTTCGCCGTGGACTGCTTGTCGCTGGAGAGGTTCTCCATCCGGATGTCGATGGGCGCGAGCGCGAGGCGAACCGGCGGGACCGGCAGGGTGTCGTCCACCTCCACGCGCCAGCCGGAGACCTCCAGGGCGCGAAGCGACCACTGTGCCGGCGGCCCCTGCCCGGCCGAGTCCTTCACCTTCACCGGGACGGCCAGCGGGGGGGCGCCCTCGGATGGCACCGGGGCCCCGGCGGGTGGAGCCGCGCCGCCGGCGGACCCGGACATCGCCATGAGGTCGATCTTCCCGTCCGGTCCGCGACGGGCGCGGACCACCCCGCCCTTCAGGACCACCGAATCCACCGCCGCGTTCCGGCCCAGGACGTCGACCGCGATTCCGGTGACCTCACCCTCCGGAAGCTCCACTGCGGGGGACGTGGCGCCCGGGAGCACGAGCGCCAGCGACCGCACGGAGACCGCGCCCTCGGCGATCTTCACCACGCGGCGACCCGGACCCCACTCCAGGTCGTACCTCGACTTCACCCCGAGCTGCCCGTCCCGCAGCTCGAAGCCCACCGACTGCTCGTAGTACGGCGAGTACTTCCGAACCTGGAGGTTGTCGAAGGAGAACCGCCCCGAGGAGCGGATGGGATCGAGGAGCAGGTTGCCCGCCCAGGAGAACGTCTCGCCCGACTCGGTGGTCCCGGTGAAGGAGTAGGGCGCGGTGGCGTCCGGTCGCGTGCGAAAGTCCTTCAGCTCGACGGTGAAGGGGCCCACCTGGGTCTCGAATGGGCGCCGGCGCGAGAGGTCCGTGAAGTCGATCTGTGCCTGCTCGATGTCGAGGCGGTCGATCCCGAAGACCCAGGGGCGCGCCTCCTTCTTCGCCGGTGGGCGGCCCTCGTCGGAAGAGAGGGCGTCGAGGACGTCCTGGGACTTGAGGCGGCCCTGCCGGTCGAGGCCCGTGCGCAGGCGGAACCGGACGAGCCGGAGCGCGTCCAGCCGGGCCTCCTTCTTCACGAGCGGCCAGATCTTCGCGTTCAGGTAGAGCTGGTCCCAGGAGAGGAGCAGGCCCCCGTCCCGGTCCTTCACCAGCAGCCCGTCGATGGTAACCGAGAGTGCGATGGGATTCACCCGCACCTTATGCACGGTGATTTCCCGGTGGAGGAAGGCCGAGGCGCGCTGCTCCAGCTCGCGGCGGATCACCCAGGGGAGGCCGAGGAATCCGAAGCCGACGTAGAGGACCACCAGGGCCAGGGCGGCGAGGAGCCAGGTGCGGCCGCGGGTGACGAAGGTGCGCTTCGGCTTGTCGCCGTTCGGCATGGGGCCCTCCGTTCGAGAAGAGATCGGCGGGATCCTAACCAGGGACGCCCACCGCGCCCAGGACCACCGGCAGGTCCTCGCCGAGGTTGGGGGTTGGCGAGCACGGCGTTGAACCCGTCGCGGGCCGGCTCGGCCCGTCCTGGCATCTTGCCACCCGAGGAGATGGCGCTATGCTCTCCGAAGGATGGGTATCTCTGACATCCGCAAGACGGTTGCGATCGGCATGGCCGTCCTCGTGACGATGCTGACGCTCGGGCTCATCCCAGTCAACTGGACCGGTCGCCCCGGAGCCGAGCGCGGTGCCGACGATGCAGGGAGGCCCGCGGTCACGCGCTCCTGCGGACCGACGACACGTCCGCACGAGTGATCGCGGAAGTCGCCTGGAACCTCATCCGGGTGGCGAGGCCGCGGGCCGTGGTGACCTGACCAGGGCGCCCGCCACGCTTCGCCGACGACCGCGAAGACGACTCGACCCCGACCCCAGACAGCGGGCGACCGGGCCGATTGGGGCGGCTTCTCAAGAGCCTGCTATGCGGCGTCGTCCCCCAGCGGGCGCCGGTCCGCCTCCAGGTCGGCGACGAGCTGCTCGTTGGTGATCCGGTCGGCCGCGAGCCCCTCGAAGTAGGGCGCCAGCCCCGCCCGCTCGTAGCGCGGCCGGATGCGAGCCGTGAGCAGCCCGATCTCGCGCAGGTTCGGGACCAGCCGGTGGAACATGATGTGGCGGAACCGGCGCATGCCCGGGGCGGCGTTGACGAAGGTGCGCCACTGCTTGCGCGATACGCGGGTCCCGGCGAACCACTCGTCGAAGACCTCGTAGGCGAGGAAGCGGTTCTTGAGCAGCACGGCCACCTCCAGCGCCCAGTCCTCCCGCTCGCGCCGCTGCGGCTCCGGGAGCCCGGCCAGGTGCTCGCGCAGCGCCAGGACGCCGTAGTGGACGTGGCGCACCTCGTCGCGCATCACGCCGCGGAGCAGCGCCTTCAAGAGCGGCTCCTTCGTCTGCTGGTAGAGGACGCCGAAGGCGCCGAGCGCGAGCCCCTCGATCATGATCTGCATGCCGAGGAACTTCATGTCCCAGCGCGAGTCGCTGAGCAGCGCGTCGAGGATGACGTACAGGTTGTCGTTCACGGGGTAGAGCTTGCCGAGCTTCTCGGTGAGGTAGCGGTGGAAGACCTCGACGTGCCGCCCCTCGTCGACGACCTGGGTGGAACCGTAGAGCTTCCCGTCGAAGAACTGGACCGACTCGGTGACCTGGGCCGCCGCGTAGAGCGCACCCTGCTCGCCGTGGAGGAACTGGCTGAGCGCCCAGCTGGTGAAGTCGTGCGTGAGCCGCCGGTGCTCCTCCACCGTGAGCGGGATGCCGCAGCGCCGGGCCGTCTCGCGGTCGAGGAAGTCGTCGGGGACGATGGGAACCGCCGGATCGAGCGGGTCCACCGGTGTCTCCCAGGGCAGGTAGGTCGTCGCGTCCCACTGGTTCTGCTTGGCGCGCTCGTAGAGCGCCCGCATCTCCGGGTGGTCGTGGGGGTAGCTCCAGTCGAATCGCGCCGAGTGGTGGGCGCGCACCTCGGTCGGGTGCCCCTGCCTCCCGCGGTGGAGGACGAGCCCCCGCACCGCCGCTGGCCCCATGGCGAGGAGCACGCGCGGGTTGCGCATGGAGGTGAGCAGGCTCGCCGTCTCGCCGGCGGCGTCGAGGCGGTCGGCGAGGGAAGGGGAGCGGCCGCGGTCGGGCGCGGGACCGGCGGAGCCGGGCTCGGTCGCGGCGGTGACCTCGCCCCCCGGAGAAGGGGCGTGGTCGCGCCTCGGTCGGGTCGGGGTCTTGGTCATCCGGCCAGGCGAGTCTCGCCGGGCGCGAAGCGCTGCGCAAGCCACAGGCCGGGCCGCAGCGGCCACAGGGGACGACACGGCCTTCCGGGTAGGCCCTCGACCTGGGGGCGCTGGCCGGCTACGCCTAGGCCAGACGCCGGAACGATCGCCGGTCGAGCTCCACGACCCGCTCCCGCGCGCGCGGCGTCGGACGGCCCGGTCCGCTCGCTCTCGACCAGAGCGTGGGCGACAGGAGCACCGCCGCGCCCGCGGCGAAGCCGGCCAGGCTGCCCCAGGCGCCCGTCGCGAAGGCTGCGGCGAGCAGGCTCACGCCTCCCCAGGCGAGGAGCATCATGACCGAGCCTCGGCGAGGTCGATGACGAAGGTCACCACCTCCATCTTCGCGAGCCCGGGGGCGTGCTCCAGGAGGTCGTAGACGAACACCGTCGGCCCGAGCCGCCGGCGAAGGGCCTCGACGACGCTGCGCCCCGTGGAGCGAGCCTCGCGCTCCGCTTCCTCGATCTGTCGGCACACGGCCTCGTCCCGGCAGTACACCTGCCCAAAGCGGTCGCGGGCGCGGAGCAGGTGGGCGCAGGGACCGTCGGCGTGGACGAGGTCCGCCACGCAGACGGGGCAGAGGAACGTGCCGGTGCCGTACCGCGGCCCCGTCCCGGCCTGGTGAGAGGGCGTGTTCCGGTCGTGCCCGGCCGTGCCATGGGTCTCGATCATGCGGGCAGGATAGGAGCCGGACCAGCCAGGATAAAGACGGCCTACCGGGATGCACTATTCCATGAATGAGACAGTCACCGATCTGAACCAGATGCAGGTCCTTGTCCTCGGCGCGGTGCTCCACCTGGGCCCGGCGGGGTCCACGCGCCGAAGGGCTGGGCCTCGGGAGCCGGGGCCGCCGGGTTCTCCGGCGTCGAGCGCGGGGCGCCCTGGGTCTGTCATGGGTCTCCGGGCGGGTTTTCGCTGACCCGGCATGGCGCTTACCCGGGAAGGAATCCCCTTGGGGCAGGGGGTTACGCCAGCACCACGCTTGCACCACACCTCGACCCGTGAGGTGGAGAGTGGCCGAGGAGACCAGCCGGAAGCCCATGGCGGATGCGGAGGCGGACTCCCTCCGCCGCCTGGAGCGGGACGTCCGGGACCTCGCCTCCCGCGGTGACGTCGCGCTGCCTGCGTATCCCGCCGTTGCGCTCCGGGTGCAGAAGGCGATGGCCCGCCCCGACTTCGGCCTCGACGAGGTCTCCCACCTGGTGGGTTCCGACGCCGCGCTCGCCGCGGACGTCCTGCGGTGCGCCAACTCGAGCATGTACCGACGTGGCGCTCCCGTGACGAGCCTGACGCAGGCCGTCACCCGGATCGGCGCGCAGCAGGTCATGCGGCTCCTGGTCGCCTCCGGGCTCGCGACCCACGTGCACACCGCCGGCCCGCTCGCGCCCCTTCGGCGGCTGATCTGGATCGAGGGCCTGGCCAGCGCGGCCGTGTGCCAGGAGCTCGCCCGCCAGCGCGGACTCCGGAGCGAGGAGGCCTTCGCGCTCGGGCTCCTCCACGACTTCGGGAGGATCGTCGCCTGCTCCAGCCTCGAGTCGCTCCTCGAGGAGCGCCGGCTCGCCGGGTCGTTGCCGGCCGACGCCTGGGCGGGGATCGTCGAGCGCCTGCACGTCTCGCTGGGGCTCCTCGTGGCCTCGCGCTGGCAGCTGCCGCCGCTCTTCAAGGACGTCATCGCGGCGCATCACGGGGGCGCCCCGGGCTCGAGCGAGGACCCGGCGCTGCTGGAGGTCGTGCAGGTGTCGGACCAGGTCGTGGCCCAGCTGGGAGCGAATCCCTCGGTCTCCAGCGACGACCTGGCGTGCATCCCGGCGCTCGGGAAGTTCGTGGAACGCGAGGTCGTGGCTCGCGTGCTCCGCAAGGTGCCGGAGTTCGTCGAGGCCTTCGAGATGCCCGCGCCCGCTCCGAACGGAAAGCACTCCCCGATCGCCCCACCCGCCACGACGCTCTGCGCCGGGGAGCGGCCGGTCCGCTTCGGGGTGACGGTCAACCTGGGCCGCCGGGCTCGTCAGTTCACCGCCATGGCCATCGCCAGGAACGGGCTGGCGTTGAACGGGACCGAGCCGCTGCCCGAGAACCGGCTCCACGAGGCCACCATCCACACCCAGCCCGGACCCCTTCGGATCTGGACGATCACCAAGCTCGCCCGCCCCGAAGGCGGCGGCTTCCACGTCGAGATGCACCCCTTTGCGCTGTCGGGCGTGGAGCGCGGACTCTGGGACGCGCTCGTGGCCGGGGAGTCGCCGCGCAGCTGAGCCGCCGGCCCCTCGGGTCGTCGCCGAGCCCCGTCCGAGTCCTGCCCCGTCCGGCGGCCCCCCGGCGGGGCAAACCCCTCTGGGCCACCCACATTTCATGAGCGCGCAGGGCGCGCTCTGGTAATTCACGCCCCACGCCCGGCGTGTGTGCGGGCGCACGGCACGTCGCGGGGAGGATCTGGACATGGCGGACGACACCAAGGCTGAGGCGCCGGCCGAGAACCCCTACACGCAGTGGCACGAGGTCGTGAAGGGCGACACGCTCTCCAAGATCGCCGCGAAGTACTACGGCGATGCGTCGCTCTACACCAAGATCTTCGAGGCCAACCGGGACCGAATCAAGAACCCCGACCTCATCCAGGTCGGCTGGAAGCTTCGCATTCCCTAGCAAGCCACCCCACCACAGGCAGTGCACGGCCCGCGCACTGCAATCGCGCCGGGTCCCGCTCTCGGAGGAAACGTACATGTCCAGATTCCTGAAGACCGCCGTCGCCCTGATCCCGTTCGCTCTCACCGTCGCCTGCACCGACCCGGCCAAGGCCCCGGCCGAGGCCGCCATGAGCGCCGCCGAGACCGCGATGAAGTCCCTGGAGGGCGACGTCGCCAAGTACGCTCCCGAGGGCGTCCAGGGCATCCAGAAGACCTTCGCCTCCGCGAAGGAGCTCATCGCCAAGCAGGACTACAAGGGCGCCCTGGCTGCGGCGGGCGACATCCCGGCCAAGGTGAAGGAGGTCGTCGCCGCGGCGGCCGCCAAGAAGGACCAGCTCCTGAAGGCCTGGCGCGACGTCGAGGGCAAGCTCCCGGGCATGGTGAGCGCCATCAAGAGCCGGCTCGGCATCCTCTCGCAGTCGAAGAAGCTGCCCGCCGGGCTGGACAAGGCGGCGCTGGCGAAGGCCAATGACGGCGTGGCTGCCGTCGAGTCGGGCTGGGCCAAGGTCGTCGACGACTTCAAGGGCGGCAAGCTGACCGAGGCCAGCGCCGGTGCCAAGGAGCTCCTGGCGAAAGGCTCGGAGATCATGAAGTCGCTGGGAATGCAGTAGCCGCCGTGAGGCGCACCCCGGGCCTGGCCCTGGCGGCGGCAGCGGTGCTCGCTGGCCTCCCGGCCCGCGCCGCCGTGTTCAGCTGCGAGGGCGAGGCTCGGGGGTTCTTCGCGGCCCGCCTCGAGGGCGAGGCGGTCCTCCTCAAGCTGCCCGGCGAGCCGCCGGTCCGGCTGCGGCAGGTCCCCTCGGCGTCGGGGGCGAAGTACGGGGAGGGGCGCGTCGTCTTCTGGAACAAGGGCGAGCGCTCGACGGTGTGGGTGGACGGCGCCGCCACGTACGCGGACTGCCTGCCGGGCGTCGAGCACCCCTGGAAGAACGTCTTCACGCTGCGCGAGGCCTGGATCCGGCTGCAGCTCCCGGAGGCCTGGCGCGAGGGCGAGTACGCCATGCGTGCGGTCGCCGGCGAGGAGGCCGCCCGCATCGCGCCCGGCGCGGAGTTCGCCGTGACCGCCGAGATGAAGGCCGAGCCGCCGGCGATCCTCGCCCGGGTACTCGTGTACCCGAGCGCGGCGTGGTCGCGGCTCGCCGTGGCGCCGCCCGGCTCGGTGCTCGCGGAGACCGAGTCGCGCGTCTTCGCGCTGGCCCTGCCGCAGTCGAACCCGTACCCACCCGGCAGCGAGCAGGCCCGCCGCTTCGTCGAGATGGCGCGCGACGACACCTACTGGTGGGGCGCCTTCTCGCTGCTCGGGCAGGGTGAGCGCACCCAGCGGCGGGTCGTGTCCGGCACCGTCACCTACCGGCAGCGGATCGCGCTGCCGCCCGGCTCGACGGTCGAGGTGAAGGTCGCGGACGTCTCGGTTGCCGACGCGCCCTCCGCCCTCGCCGGGAGCGCCCGCATCCTGGCGGACCGGCAGGTCCCGGTGCCCTTCGAGGTGGGCGTGGACGCCGACGCGGTGGACCCGCGCCACGCCTACGCCGCGTCGGCCCGCATCAACGGCCCGGACGGGCGGCTGCTGTTCGTGACCGGCACCGGTACGCCCGTGCTCACCCGAGGAGCGGGCGATCGGGTGGAGCTCGTGCTGGCGCCGGCCAAGCGGCAGTGACCCGGCCGGCCATCCGGCGACGCCGCCGGGCGCCCCCGTTGCCGCTGCCGCCGCGAAGGTCGCGCTAGGCCATGGCCGCCGACGGCACGTCCGGGTGGGCGCGCACGTACTCGACGAGGCGAGGGAGATAGTCGCGCAAGCGAGGGAGGTCGATGCCGCTGCCCTTCAGGTGGGCCGCGGCCACCTCGGTGCCGTAGGTGGTGGGGTGGACGAAGTAGTCCAGCGCCGCCGACGGGATCTGGATCAGCCGGTAGACGCCGGGTACGTGGTCGAGGGCGGCCTTGGCCACCGCCAGCGGCAGCGGGATGCGGAGCACGTGCCGGCCCGCTGCGGCCTCCACGCCGCGGACGATCTCGTCGATGGTGAGTGGCTCGGGGTCGGCGAGCTGGAACACCTGGCCCCGCGAGCGCGGGTCGGCCGAGAGGTGATCGAGCGCGCGGACGACGAAGTCGCGGGGCACGACGTTCAGGCGGACGGCCTCGAGGTCGCCGACGGTGGGAAGCACCGCCAGCCACGGCTGCTTCAGGATCCAGCGGATGACGTAGTAGGGCCCGTCGTACTTCTGCGTGGCGCCGGTGGTGCTGTCGCCCACCACGACGGACGGCCGGTAGACCGCGGCCGGCAATCCGCCCCGCATCGCCTGCTGGACGAGGAGCTCGGCGCGGAACTTGGTCTCCTCGTAGTGGTTGTTGAAGGACTGGCCGACGTCGAGGTCGGTCTCGCGGAAGAGGCCCGGGTAGCGGCCGCTCACGTAGCAGGTGGAGACGTAGTGAAGCGCCTCGAGGCGCGCACAGCCCTCTGCGAACGCCAGCACGTTCCGCGTCCCCTCGACGTTCAGGCGCTCGCCGAGCTCGCGCGAGACGGCCAGGTCGTAGACCGCCGCCAGGTGGTGGATCTCCACCACGTCGCTCGCCAGCGACCAGACATCCGTGAGCCCGAGGCCGGCCAGCCCGATGTCGCCCTGGGCGAGCTGGATGCGGCCGGCGAGCTCCGGCTGCCGAAGCTCGATCTCCCGCGCGCGCCGGCGCGCCAGCTCGGCGAAGCGGGGCTGGACGAGGCACAGCGCGCGACGTCCGGGCGTGCGGGAGAGGACGCGCGGCAGGAGCTCGGTGCCCAGGAAGCCCGGGAAGCCGGTGAAGAGGATGGTGTCGGCCATGGCGTACCTCTCTCCTCATGAAGGCTAGCCGAGCCGGGAGGCGATGGGGCGGAGCCCGAGGGGGCTCCCCACCATCCCGGGAAGGACACTCCCCGGAAGGGGCGGCGCCTCGCTAACGACGCACCGGCGCCGGGCGGGACGTGCCGGCCAGCGTGACGCCGCCCAGGACGAGGCCGATGCCGGCCGCCTGAAAGGCGCGGAACGACTCGCCGAGCAGCGTCACCGCGAGCAGTGTCCCGAAGACCGGCATCAGGTGGAGGAAGACGCCGGCGCGGCTCGGGCCGACCTCCGCCACGGCGCGGTTCCAGGCGGCGTAGGCGGCGAGCGAGGCGAAGAGCGCCACGTAGAGGACGCTCGCCGCCGTCACTAGGTTCCAACGGACCTGAGCGCCGTGCGCCACCTCCCAGAGGTAGAACGGCGAAATCCAGGCCACGCCCACGGCGACGAGCGCGGTCAGGAGCACGAGCGGGTCCACCCCCGCCGGCCGCCGCGAGAGGAGCACCGTGTAGAAGGCCCAGGAGAGCACCGCGCCGAGCACCCAGGCGTCGCCACGGTTGAAGGAGAGCGACCAGAGCGCCGCCGGGTCGCCGCGGGTGACGATGACCACCACGCCGAGGAGCGAGGTGGCGATGCCGGCCAGCTGCCGCGCGGAGGGGCGCCCTCCGCCGGCGGCGAAGGAGAGGGCCACGATGAACGCCGGGCACGCGGAGTTCAGGAGCACGGCGTTGGTGGCGCTCGTCTGCTGCAGCCCGACGTAGACCATGGTGTTGAAGCTTCCGATCCCGAGGATCCCGAGCGGCAGGAGCACCTTCCAGGACCGGCGCAGGAGCGGCCACTGGGCCCGGAGACGCCGGCGGGTCAGCACCGCGAGGACCGCGAGCGCCAGCGCCCAGCGCCAGAAGGCAAGTCCGACCGGCGGGATCCGGGCGTGCACGGCCCGGCCGAGGACGAAGTTCCCCGCCCAGAGCAGCGCGGCCGTGGCGAGCAGGAGGTACGGGTGCACGCCGCCGCGGCTCAAGGAGGGGCGACCCCGGCCAGCGGGAAGCGAGGCTCGCGGTTCCTGTCCGCCCAGGCGAGCCAGAGGACGAGCAGCCACGTCGAGAGCCCGACCCAGCCGATGGCCGTTGCGCTCGGGGGCGGTTCGCCGAGGACGTTGCCGGCGTAGGCCAGCAGGAGGAGGCCGAGGAGCGTCCACAGGCCGACCGACCCCGCGCTGTTCCGGGGCCGGGTGAAGGAGGCGTAGCTCCACACGCCGGCGGCGAAGATCGTTCCCTCGACGGCCAGGGTGGCCGGAACCGAATCCCAGAGCCCCAGGCCCACCCGTGCGGCCGCTCCGGGTGCGAGAGGCAGGTCCGGCCGGTGGGCCAGCGCATCCAGTGCCCAGTGGCTGATCGCCAGTACCGCGACCGTCCAGGCTCCGCGGCGGTAGCGAGTCCGGGCACGGTAGGCGAGGCCCAGGGCCGCGGCCCAGGCCGCCACCGCCAGGAGGCTGTGGGTCCACGGGTAGTGCTCGAAGTCGAGCGGCGAGAAGGCCGTGATCCCCGGCACGACGCGCACCCGCTCGATCCCCAGCAGCGCCAGCGCCGACCAGACGAGGTCGAGCCACAGGGACGCCGCGCCGAGCGTGCCGAGCGAGGTGAGCGGCGCCGCCCGCTTGGCGGCGAGGGCCAGGCCGAAGTGTCCGATGAACATGGCGCCTCCGCTAGCTCCCTCCCGGGGATGCGCGCGCGCGCGCGGCGCGGGTCCCGAGGGCCACCCGGCCGCCCTTCGCGAGAGGCCTGGCGGGGCGGAGCCGGGCTGCAGCGGTCATGGCGCGGGTCCCCCTCGAGTCGAGTCGACCCGGACAGTCTACTACCGGCAAGGTGGGCGGGAGGTGCTACGGTGCGCGCGGCATGAAAGACCACCCCGACGTCTCGACCCTCCTGGCCGCCTGGCGCGACCGGCCGGGCGGCGACGCCGAGCTCCGGGACCGGATCTCCGCCACCGTGGCGGCCCTGCGCAGCCTGCGGCGGGATCGGCCGGAGCTCTTCGCCGGCGAGGCGGCCCGATTGGTGCGGCCGGCAGCGACCGCCGCTGCGCCGGCGCCCCCGGCGGCCCGCACGGAAGCGCCGCCGGGTGCTCCCCCGGGTGCGCCCGCCACGGTCCCGCCGGCCGCGTCACGGGCGCCCGCCGCCAGCCCCGAGGCGGTCCTGCGCCAGGTCTTCGGCTACGACAGCTTCCGACCTGGCCAGCGCGAGCTCGTGGACGCGGTCCTCGCCGGCCGCGACGCCATCGGGGTGCTCCCCACCGGCTCGGGGAAGTCGCTCACCTACCAGCTGCCGGCGCGGATCCTCGGCGGCGTGACGCTGGTGGTGTCGCCCCTCATCGCGCTCATGAAGGACCAGGTGGACGCCATGGGGCGAGTCGGGCTGCGGGCCACCTTCCTCAACTCCAGCCTCGAGGCGGACGAGCGGCGCCGCCGCGTCGAGGGGGTGAGGCGCGGCGACTTCGAGCTCGTCTACGCGGCGCCGGAGGGGCTCGAGTCATCGGCGGGTGCGGCGCTCGGGGGTGCCAGGCTCTCGCTGGTGGCGGTGGACGAGGCCCACTGCATCAGCCACTGGGGGCACGACTTCCGCCCGGCCTACCGCAAGCTCGCCGGGCTTCGCCAGCGCTTCGGCCAGGTCCCGGTGCTGGGGCTCACCGCCACCGCCACCCGGCGCGTCTCCGGGGACATCGTCGAGCAGCTCGGGATGCACGACCCGTTCGAGTTCCGTGGCTCGTTCTTCCGGCCGAACCTGCGGCTGCGGGCGGTGAAGAAGGGCGGCGAGGGGGCGCGGTCCCGCGAGGAGATCCTGGATCTCGTCCGGGCCCGGCGCGGCGAGAGCGGCATCGTCTACTGCATCGCGCGCCGCTCCGTCGAGTCGCTCGCCACGTTCCTCCGGTCGAAGCGCATCCGCGCCGTGGCCTACCACGCCGGGCTCGAGGCCAGCGAGCGCGAGCGGGTGCAGGACGCCTTCCGCCACGGTGAGGCCGACGTCGTCGTCGCCACCGTGGCCTTCGGGATGGGGATCGACAAGCCCGACATCCGCTACGTCATCCACCGCGACATGCCCGGCTCGATCGAGGGCTACACGCAGGAGATCGGGCGCGCCGGGCGGGACGGCGAGCCGAGCGACTGCGTGCTCTTCTACTCCTGGGCGGACGTCATGGCGCACGACCGCCTCGGAGGCGACGCCGAGGATCCGGACGTGGCCCGATTCCGCCGCCAGCAGGCGCGCCGCATGCTGGACTTCGCCGAGGCCGAGGGCTGCCGCCACCAGCGGCTGGCGAGCCACTTCGACGAGGGCATCGAGCCCTGCCAGGCAAGCTGCGACCGCTGCCGGCCCGGGCTCGGCGACGAGGGCGCCTCGCTGCGCAGCGCGCCGCGACGTGGCCAGGTCTCGTCGCCGCGGCCTGGCCGCGCGGGGCGGTCGCGAGCGGGTGTGGAGCATGCGGACCAGGCGCCACTCCTCGACGACCTCTCTGCGCTCGACGAGGCGCTGCTCCTGCGCCTCAAGGCGTGGCGGAGGCGGGTCGCGCAGGCGCGGGGGACGCCGCCCTTCCTGGTCTTTCCCGACGCGACCCTGCGGGCGATCGCCGAGGTCCGGCCCGGCCGGCTCGACGACCTCGCCGGCGTGAAGGGCATCGGCCCGGCCAAGCTCGCGGCCTTCGGGGAGCAGGTGCTCGCCGAGGTCGCGGCCCACGGTGGAGGCGGGGAGGCCGCAGGCGCTGCCGGGGGCGACGGCGCGGAGGGCTAGACCCGGGCCCGGGCACGCCCGCCCGGGAGCCATGCGCCCGGATCGGCTGTTGCCGTAGTCTCGGCGGATGCCCCCGTTCCCGGCCGACATCTACACCGAGCCGCAAGCCGATCGCGACACGCTGCGGAAGGTCGCCGAGCCGACGCCGAACCCGCTGGCGCGGGCCGGCCACGGGTAGAGAGCCGGCCCATCCCCGGTCCACCGGCGAGGCCAGCGTCCCGGCGGGCTAGCGACCGAGCACGGCCCGCGCGTAGTACTGGTCGCGAGGGATCCCGCTTGCACGGGCCTCGGCGAGCGCCGCGTCCACTGCCGCGGCGAAGTACGAGTAGGGCTGTGCGCCGACGGCCATCCGCCCGTTCACGAAGAAGGTCGGCGTGCCCCGGACAGCCAGGCTCGCGCCCAGCGCCCGGTCGGCGTCGACGCGGGCGCCCGGCTCGGGCGTCGCGCGGCAAGCCTGCCACGGGGCCACGTCGAGCCCGGCCGCCGCCGCCCAGCCGGCGAGGCTCGCGTCGTCGAGGGCGGCCCGGTGGGCGAAGAGCTGGTCGTGCAGCTCCCAGAAGCGCCCCTGGACGCGGGCGCACTCGGCGGCGATGGCCGCCGGGCGGGCGTGGGGGTGCATCGGCTCGAGCGGGAAGTGCTTGTAGACGAGCTGCACGTCGTCCCCGTAGGCGGCGAGCAGCCGGGCCATCGTCGGCGCGGCGTCGGCGCAGAACGGGCACTCGAAGTCGGAGAACTCGACGATGGTGACCCAGGTCGGCGTCGTCGAGCCGTGCGCCGGCGAGTCGCCGAGCGGGACCGGGACCCTGGCGCCGGAGGGCAGGGCGGCCGCGGGCGGGTCGCCGGAGCCGCCACAGGCGGCGAGCGCGGCGACGAGGAGGAGCGCCGGAAAGCGGCGGCGCTCCGACGCGGGACGGGTCGAGGGCATGGCGCGACGATAGCCGGATGCGGACGGCGCGCAAGGGTCTGCCACCGAGAGAAGGCGCGTCGACACCGTCCGGGTCCACCTCGTGAGCGCTGCAATGCCGCCCCCCGCAGCGGTCGTTTCCGTTGATCGACGGGTCGTTCCAGATGAGGATGGCGCCGATGGCCATGCCCCCGCCCCGGCTCCTCCTCGCCGCCTTCACCCCCGAGCTGGCGGGGCTCGACGCCAGGCCGCCTCCGGGCTGGCGGGTGGCCTGCACCGGCGTGGGGGCTCTCGCCGCGGCGCTCGAGACGGCCCGCCTCGTCGCCCGGGCGCGCCCGGAGCGGGTGCTCTTCGTCGGGACCTGCGGCGCCTACGACGCGCGGCTGATCGTGGGCGACCTCCTCTCGGCCGCCGAGGCGGTGGCGACGTCCATCGACGAGCTCGAGGGGCGAGCCTACCGGCCAGAGCTCGAGCAGACCCGCTGGGCGGCCGCCTGGCCGCTGCCGTTCCCGGCCCACTCGGTGGCGGTGCCACCGGCCATCACGCGGACCGAGGAAGGCGCGCTCGCGCTGGCCCGGGTCGCGGCCGCCGAGCACCTGGAGCTGACGGGGGTCTTCGCCGCCTGCGCCGCGGCCGGGGTCCCGGCCGCGGCGGCGCTGGCGGTGGCGAACCGCGTCGGCCCGGAGGCGCACCGCGAGTGGCAGGGGAACCACCAGGGCGCCAGCCGGGCGCTGGTGGCCGCGCTCCGCGAGCGCGGCGTGCTCTAGGGCGTGGCGCCCGGCTCCGCGCCGCCGGAGGGGCCCGCCGCGGCGCGGCCGCAGGGGGCCGGCTCAGGGAGGCGGCTCAGGGAGGCAGCTCAGGGAGGCAGCTCAGGGAGGCAGCTCAGGGAGGCAGCTCAGGGAGGCAGCTCAGGG
>Ga0209253_10000483_pt1 | contig 34451 bp, 26 predicted proteins | sample FrelakmetBRP12BR_FD_187145 | JGI IMG/M metagenome (GOLD analysis project Ga0209253, IMG submission 187145) | Freshwater lake sediment microbial communities from the University of Notre Dame, USA, for methane emissions studies - BRP12 BR (SPAdes)... | ecosystem: Environmental > Aquatic >... | reverse complement strand
CGCGCGCCATCGCCGCCATCGGCGTGGCGGTCGAGCCGGGAGACGGCGGGACGGTGCGGGGCAAGATCCTGGGCTTCGGCCTCGGTGTCCTCACCATCGCGGCGCTGGTCTTCACCTCGGCGAGCTTCGCCCGCGCCCACGGTGACTGGGAAGAGCGGGCCGTCCGGCAGGTGGAGGGCGCACAGGAGGCAGCGCTCCTCCATGCTCCCGGGGATCTCGGTCCCGCCGCCGTCCAGCTCGTATGGCGGCTTGGAAAGGCCCCGACCGCCCTCCTGGACGCCTCGGGTCGGATCGTGGCCCGCGCCGGCGGGGACGCCCCCGGACTCGCCCCGGGCCGAGGCCGGGTGGAGCGGGAGGCGCTCGGCTGGCGCATCACGCGGCGCGTGCCCGGGGGGGCGACGCTCGTCTCCTTCCTCCCCGAGTCCGTGCTGGAGGACGAAGGCGTCGGGTACTGGCGATCGCTGCTCCTCCTCCTGGCCATCACCTACGGAGCCGCGGCGGTGCTGGTGTGGACCTCGGCGCAGGCCATGACCCTGCCGCTGCACGCCCTTTCCGGCGCCGCGGACCGGATGGCCGGCGGCGACCTGTCGGTCAACACGCCCATCCTCTCCGACGACGAGATCGGCCGGCTGGCGAACGACTTCGGACGGATGGCGCAGGGACTCTCTGCGCTCGTGTCCGCCGTGCAGGACGCGAGCCGGGGCGTGGACGACGCCTGCCGCGAGCTCGCCGACATCGGAGAGCGCGTCCGTCACGGCGCCGTCGACCAGCGGGGCGGCCTGGGAGCGGTGGACTCGGCGGTCCTGGCCATGCAGGGGTCCATCGCGGCCGTGGGCCGGGCTGCGGCCGGCATCGGCGACTACGCTCGCTCGACCCGGGGGGCGATGGGCGAGATGGCGCGACGCCTCGACTCGGCCCGCGGCGAGGGCGCCGAGCTGGAGCAGGCCATGGAGGCGGCGCTTTCCGAGGTGACCGGGCTCGCCGCCACCGGGGAGCGGGCCCAGCAGGCGCTCGGCGGCCTGGACCTCCTGGCGCAACGCATGATCGACTCGCTGGGGCGGGTGGATCGCTCGCTCTCGGCGCTGGAGCTGGCGGCCGTGGCCAGCCAGATCAACGCCGCCCAGGCGGCGGAGCTCTCCGACGAGGCCGGTGAGGTCGTGGCGGAGACGGTGGAGGGGATCGAGGCGCTGCGAGCCGCCGTCGGCGACGCCCAGCAGCGCGTCACCTCCCTGGGGCGGAGGGCCGGAGACATCGACCAGATCGTGGTCTTCATCGGCGAGGTGGCCGGGCGCACCAACCTCCTCTCCCTCAACGCCTCGATCATCGCCGCCCAGGCCGGCGAGCACGGCAAGGCCTTCGCGGTGGTCGCCGACCAGATCCGCGACCTGGCAGCCCAGATCTCGGCGTCGACGAAGTCCATCGGCGACATCATCACCGCGGTCCGTCACGACGTGGACGGGACTGCCACGCTCATCGCCCGGGGCGACGAGCTGGCCGGCGCCGGCGTGGGGCTGGCCCGCCGCTCTGCCGAGTCGCTCGTGCAGATCCGCAGCGCCACCTCCCAGGGCAACGAGAACGCCGCACGCATCCAGGCCGCGGTGCAGGGCCACGTGGACTCGAGCCGCGCCGCCTCCCAGCTGGTGGGCTCGGTGGCCGAGGGCTCGCGGGCCGTCGCCGCGGCCGTGGAGCGCATCGGCAGCAGCGTGAAGGCGCTCGACGCGGCCGCCCGCGGCGTGGGGAGCCTGGCCGACCGGGTGCGGCGCGCCCTGGAGGAGGAGGCCACGCTGGGCCAGCGCCAGATGCAGAGCCTCGACGGGCTCGCCAGCATGCTCGGCGAGCTGCAGCACGCCGCCGACGGCCACGGCGAGGCCACCGGGCAGGTGGAGACGTCGCTCCGCGAGCTGGGACGGGCCGCCGCCCAGCACGACGTGGCGGTCACCGAGCTCGCGGCCCTGGCCTCGCGCCTCGACGGCCGGGCGCGCGCCCTCGCCGACCGGGTCGGCCGGTTCAAGACCGCGTGACGCGAGCCGGCGCCGCCCCTAGGGCGCCATCGGGCGGAGTTGAGGCTTGCCCACGGTCCCGTAGACCTGGAAGCCGAACGCTCCGTCGCTGCCGCGGGCGCTGCCGAGGGCGGCGTCCACCACCGGCTTCAGGCCGGCCGTCTCGCTCTTCTGCCAGAAGCCATCCTGGAGCCGCAGCCGGGCCTTGCCGGACAGCGGCGAGAACTCCAGCCTCGGCTGGAGCTGGATGAACAGCTGGTCGGCGGTGAGCTCGACCTCGTCGCCCCGGGCCTCGAGCTTGTCGAACTCGGCGCGGCCATTGCGCACCGCCCCGCGGGCCGTCACCGTCCCCAGGGCCATCCGCGGGACCGTCAGGCCGCCGCCCATGCCCGCCACCGGCACCTCGCCCCCCTGGATGGCGGCGTTGCGCACCGAGAGCTCCATCCTGCCGGTGCTCTTCGCGGGCTCCTTGGCGTCGAGGGTCACGTCCACGTCCGCCGACAGGGAGCCGGCGAGGTCGAGACCCGTGGCCCTGCGGATGGCGCCGACCCGGGACAGGTCGATGCCGCGGGCCTGGAGCTGAAGGTGCCGGGCGGCCCCCCCCTGCTCGTTCAGGCCCGAGACCCTGCCCGCGAAGAGTCTCAGGTCGAAGGTGACTGCGCGCCGGCCGAGCAGCAGCGGGAGCGGCCGCAGCGAGGCCGTCAGCTCCTCCACCGGGATGCGGGTCCCGTCGCGCGTCTGCAGCGTGACCTCCCGGGCGCGGATCCCGGCCAGGCCGTGGTGGGCGAGCTCGTTCATCCTGAGCTGCCAGCCCTGGGCCGCAGCCTCCAGGGTGAGCCGCTCCTTCACCGCCTCGATGGGGAAGGTCTGGTGGAGCGCGAAGAGGAACGCCGCCAGGAAGAAGAGGGCGTAGGCGGCCGTCCGCCTCCAGCCGGTGAGCTCGATGCGTGCCTTGCCGAGCCTGGGAAGGGCCAGCCTCATCGCGCCTCCGGGGTGCTCTTCGCCTGCCAGGTCGACACCTGCAGGGTCACGTCCACCAGGCTCGGGTCGTCGTTGCGGGTGGAGATGCGGAGCCTGCGGACCTTGACGACGCCGGGCCCGCGCTCCAGGGCCTCGACGAGCCGGGCGAGCCGGGCGACGTCGATGCGCACCAGGTTCACCTCGACGCTCTCCTCCATGAGCCCCTCCGAGGCCGCTGGGGTCCCGGGGCGCAGGTCGTTCACCTCGACGCCCTGCTGGGCGCCGGCCTGGGAGACGTAGCTCATGAGCTGGACCGGCGGTCCCCGCAGGCGCCCCTCCAGCGCCTGCCGCTCGGCCTGCGCCTGGCGGTACCCCGCGGTGAGCTTGCCCAGCTGGGAGAGCATCTGCGTCTTCTGGTCGATGCGCGCCTCGCGGGCGGAGAGCGAGCGGGAGACGGCGGTGACGGCGAGGAAGAGGACGAAGGCGGCCACGGCCGCCACGGCCGCCGACACCATCACCCGCTCGCGGGGGGAGAGGCGCGAGGCGAAGGCCTCGATCTGGGCCCGGATCCTGCGCAGTGGCTCCATGGCTATCCCTTGCCTCCCGGCACCGGGACGCCCTCGCAGGCGATGTCGGCGTCGATGGTGAACTCGAACTTCGCCTCGGCGCCTCGGCGCCGCGCGCCCCCCGAGCGCGCCTCGGCGAAGCAGCGCGAGGCGCGAAGGGCGGCGACGATGCGGTCCACGTTCTCGGCTGCGTCGGTGGTGCCCTGCAGGTGCAGCTTGTCGCGCCCGATCTCGATGCGGTCGAAGCGGAGCGGGATGGCTGGAGTCCGGGCGGCGAGCTCCGCCAGGACGCTGGCCGCCGAGACCCTGGGGACGGCGGCGGAGAGCGTCCCGCGCCCGCGCAGCACCGACTCGGCGACGGAGAAGTCGTCGAAGCACTTGCCGACGACCCTCTGGGTCACGTCGCAGAGCGAGCGGTCGAGCAGCGCCTCCTGGCGCCGGAGCGCCACCGTCCGCACGCCGGCCGCCACCAGGGCGAGCAGCAGCACGAGCCCAGCGTATACCGAGAGCCGCAGGATGCGCTCGCGGGTGTCCTCGAGCCCACGCCGGCTGGCGAAGGCGCCTCGCCGCAGGTTGAGCCGCTGGAAGCGCCCGCCGAGCCATCCGCGCAGGGCCAGCGCCAGGGGGAGGGCCAGCGACGGCGCCTGGGCCAGGTCGATGCGCTCCCCGGCGGGCCCCCTCAGTCGCAGCGGCTCCACCGCGACGCCCAGCTCGCTGGCGAGAAGCGCGGCGAGCCCGGGAAGCCCCACCGCGCCGCCGGCGAGCGTGACGCGGCAGACCGGCCGGCGGGAGGGACGGGTCTCGAAGGCCCGAAGCGTCGCCCGCAGCTCGCGCACCAGCGGCGCCAGCGCGCCGCGCAGCGCCGGGTCGGCGCGCGGGTCGGAGGGCAGCGTCGCGCCGCTCGAGGCGAGCAGCGCGCTGGCCTCGGCATCGGGGAGGCCCAGACCCCGGGCCAGCGCGCGGAGTGCCGGGGCCGCGCCGCCCGAGAAGGTGCGGGCGAAGAGGCAGCGCCCATCCGAGACGATGCAGGCGCTGGTGCGCTCCCAGCCCAGGTCGACCGCCAGCTCAGCCTCGCCGGCCGGTGCCGGGTCGGCGACCGCACCGGCCGCCCACAGGGCCGCCAGCGTCGGGGCGGCCGGGACGACGATCGACGGGTCGAGCCCGGCGCCCGCCAGCGTCGCCAGCAGGGCCGCCAGCTCCTCGTTGCGCACCACGCCGACGAACAGGTCGGAGCGCCCTTCCTGGAGGCCCAGGGTCTGCCAGTCCCAGGCCACGTCGGCGACGTCGAAGGGGATGGCGGCCTCGACCTCGTACTGAACCGTCTGCTCGATTCGCCGTGCGTCGGTGAAGGGCAGCGTGACCAGGTGGCTCGCCGCGGCCACGCCGGGGATGGCCACCACCGCGGCGTCCGAGTGCCAGGCCGGGGCCGCCGTCGCCTCCCGCAGCGTCGCGGCCTGCCTGTCGCGCAGCGGCTCCGCGCCGTCTGGAACCGCGACCTCGGCCACCTGCGCCACCGAGAAGCCCCGCAGCGTGGTCTCGAGGAGGACCGCCTTCACCCGCCGGGAACCGAGGTCCAGTCCCAGGATGCGCTGTGCCATGATCATTCCTCCCGCCAGTGGATGACGCGCCCGAGGTCGGTGGCGAGCCCGCCGGCGCGCCCGTCGACGGTGACGACCGCCTCGATGGTCCTCTCCACGGCGCCGGCGCGGCCGCTGGCGCGGATGGTGAAGGTGCTGGATCGGTTTCCGAACGGGCTGCGGGCGTCGGTGTTCACCGCCTGCAGGAAGAGGGGCTGGACCCGCACCCCGAGCGTCTGGAGCAGGGTGGCGAACTGCTGCACGCTGATGGTCATGAAAGGCAGCGGCCGGGCGAGGCGCAGCCCGATCTCGAGCTTCTGCGGGAAGGTCGGGTCGAGGACCGGCGCCTGCGGCACGCCCGGCGGGTCGGACATGAGCAGCACGTTCACCATCATCTGCTCGGGGTCGGCGGTGTTGATGTTCGTGGCCGCGTTGACGTCCGGGTAGACGGTGAGCTGGTCCCCGAAGGCCGCCATGAAGGCATCCGAGACCCCGTTGACGAGGAACAGCTCGTCGAGCGAGTCGAAGCGTGCGTTCTTGGCCTTGTAGCGGTCGTCCCCGCGGTCGTACGCGAAGTTCTCGTCCGAGAACCCCTCCTCGAAAGGCACCGCCGGCTTGTCGCCGACGGCGCTGGTCGTGCCGTCCTCGTCCACCCAGTCCTTGAACGCCGCCGCGACGTCCCGGCGCGCGAAGCGGTTGCCGTTCGAGTCCTCCCGGTCGAAGAGCACGTCGAACCGGGGATCGCGGGTGGCGAGCAGGAAGCGCTGCAGTTGGGGACCGGCGACCGCCGACAGGCCGGCGAGCTGGGCCACGTTCACCTTGCGCTCCTCGTCCTCGATGCGGGCCTGGAAGCTCTCCTCGGTGCCGACCGGAGGGGGTGCGGGCCTCGCGCCGCCGGCCGTCGGCGTCCCGTCGCCGCTCCGATGGGGCGCCGCGTCGCGCATCGCCTCGCGCCCGGAGGAACCGAGGAACAGGGCGGTGGTCGCCGAGTCCACCGGCACCACCTCCCAGAGGCGGAAGGAGAAGGAGGGGGCGGTGGGCGCGGCCGCGCCGCCGGGGCCCGGCCGCGACAGCGCCTGCGCCGCCACCCCGGAAGCGGCGTCGAGCCGCTGCTGGAAGTGGAGCACGAGGCGCGAGAGGGCCAGCGCGCTGCGGGCCTGGTAGCTGGCCTTGAGCTCGTCGCGGGAGTTGGCGGCGAGCTGCAGCGAGACCCGGGTCTGGTAGGCGAGCTCCACGGCGAGCGCGGTGAGGACCGCCACCACCAGCAGTACGGTGAGGAGCGCCGCCCCGCGCTCGCGGCGCCGGTGGGGATGCACCTCTGGCCGGAGGTCGGGGCCGAGGCGGGGATCGCGGGTGGGGGCGGTCACGGCTAGAAATCCAGGGGCCGGATGAGGGCGATGCGGGTCTGGGTCTCGAAGCTCTTCTCGGCGCCGTCGGGCATCCGCAAGGTCAGCTTCAGCCTCACGCGGGTCGGCAGGAGCTCCCGCTCGCCCGGGGCCGTGGACCACTCCCGCGCCCATTCCTGCTTCTGCCAGTCCCAGTAGGAGACGTCGAACCCGGTGACGTGGCGCAGCAGCACGGTGCGGCTCGCGTCGCGGTCCGGCTCGTCGTCGATGCGGGCTTTCACGCTGCGGAAGAGCGCGTAGGCCCCGGACGCGTCGGGATCGACGTCCACCTCGTAGGCCACCGCCATCTGGTCGGACTCCTTCGCGTCGCGAACGCCGCGCACGTGCGACATGGTGGCGAAGGAGAGCCGGTCCCGGTCGCCGCCGTCGCGCCCCCGGAAGACGGTGGGCCGGTCGCGGTAGCGGCGGTGGTCGAAGTGGTCGGAGACGAAGGCCATCGAGAGCTCGGAGGCGATCCGGCCCAGCGCCGCTCGCGCGCCCGAGACCCGCTCGTCCTGCTCCTCCACCGCCTGCCGCGCGGCGCTGGCTCGCTGGAAGGCGCCGAGCGCCATGGCGCCGATGACCGCCGTGAGGGCCACGGCGATCATCACCTCGATGAGGGTGAAGCCGCGCTCCGACCGGGAGGCCATCACTCGGCCCCCGTTCCGGGAGCGCCGCGGGGAAGGCGACGTCGGAGGACGGGGGCGCCGGAGCTCCCCGGCCGCGGCGGCTGGCTGAGGCCCGGGTCTTGCGGCTGAAGGGTGGGCACGCCGGAGGCGGCGCCTCCAGGAGGCAGGGTGCCGGTGGCGGTGCCGGCGCTGCCCGGGAGGCCCAGGTTGGGCGGGATGTCGGGATTCGGGCCCCGGGAGCCGCCCGGCGCCTTGGGGTTCAGCACCACCAGGTGGGTGGCCACGGAGAAGCCGTGGTCCTTCTTGCCGTCCTTCCAGGTCACGGTGAGGCGCAGCTCCCGCAGGGCGCGCTTCAGCTCCTCGGCGAAGGCCGTGAGCTGCGCCTGGAGCACGGTACCCAGCCCGCCGCCGGGAACGCCCGAGGCGGCGGTGCCGCCTGCGGCGCCGGCCGCACCCGGCGTTCCTCCCCCGAGCAGCTTGGCCAGCATCTGCTGGGTGTCGGCGTCCTCGGGGCTGGATCCGAGGAAGACCGCCAGCAGCTGCTCGGCGGTCAGGTCGGCGGCCGGCTTGAGCACCTCGGCCTTCCAGCGGACGCCGGGATGTCCCTCTTCGGAGAAATCCCCCTCGCTGGTCTCGTCGAAGTCTCGGAAGCCGCTGTCCTCGTAGCGCTCCTCCAGCTCCGCCATCTTGCCGCGAGCCAGCAGCGTGGCGTTCGAGAGGTCGCGGCCGTACCCGAAGTTCCGGAGCGCGCCGCCGGCGAGGTCGGCAACGGCCATCATCGCGGCCGCCAGCACGGCGAGCGCCACCATCACCTCGAGCAGCGTGAAGGCGGGCGCGGCCCGTCCGTGCCACGCCGGCCCGCTCCGGCCTCGCCGCGTCACCGTGGGGCCTCCGGGCGGCCGCTCACCACGCGGGCGCGGCCGGTCAGCGGCTGCAGCACCACCGTGTAGACGCTGTCGCCGTCGGCGACCGGGATCTGGGCCGGGTCGGCCTGTCCCTGCGGGTAGAAGTAGACGTAGGCCATCCCCTTGGCCTGCGGCTCGCGCTCGCGGGGGGTCCGCACGCCAGAGAAGGCGGCGCGGCCGGGGAGCTCGCGGCGGCGGACCTGCCGGTCCTGGAACTCGGCGAAGCGCGCCCGTGCCAGGAAGCGGCGCCGGTCGGCATTCCCCTCCTCCGGGAAGCGCTCGGCGAGCGCGTCGTCGTCCTCGGCGACGCCGTCCTTTCCCACCACGGGCTGGTGGCGGCGCCCCTCCTTGCGGGCATCGGTGCACTCCGCCCACCAGGCGCGCTTGTCGAGGTCGAGCGCCATGCGGCAGGTCTCGTGTCGGAGCGCGGCCGTGTCGAAGAGGTAGCGCGCCGCGCCGGCGAGCTCGCCGGCGGCGCCGCGGGCGTTGGCCCCGGAGAGGGAGGCGATGGCGGGCGCGGCCGCTGCCGCCACCGCCGCACCGATGGCGATGACGATCATGAGCTCGATGAGGGTGAAGCCCCTCGATGGCACGGCGCGGCGGGTCATTCGACTTCCACGGCTCCTACTGGTTCACGATGTCGGCGTTCTCGCCCTCGCCGCCGGGCTGGCCGTCGGCGCCGTAGCTCTTCAGGTCGTACGACTCGGGGTGGGCCTGGCCGGGGAAGAGGTAGACGTAGTCGTGGTTCCAGGGGTCCTTGAAGCGCGGCTTGCACTTGCCCGCCGCCGCCACGGCCTGGAGCCCTTCCTCGGTGGAGGGGTAACGCCCCTTGTCGATCTTGTAGAGGTCGAGGCAGTTCTCGAGCGTGTGGAGGTCGGTCTTCGCCTGCTTCGCCTTCGCCTCGCCGAGCTGGCCGACGACGTTCACGGCGACCGCCGCCGCGATGAGGCCGAGGATGGTGATCACCACCAGGATCTCGATGAGCGTCATGCCGCGCGCGGCGGCGCGGGTGGCTCGGGGCGTTCGGGACGCGTTCACGGGCTAGCCTCCGGCGATGGTGTTGACCTGCAGGATCGGCATCAGGATGGAGAAGACGATGAAGGCCACGGCCACGCCCATCACCACGATCATCACCGGCTCGAGGAGCGAGGTCAGCGCGGAGATGCGCGTCTCCACCTGCGAGTCGTAGGCGTTGGCGACGTTGGTCAGCATCTCCTCGAGCTGGCCACTCTTCTCGCCGATGGCCACCATGTGGTAGACGAGCGGCGGGAACTCGCCGGAGCGCTTGAGCGGCGCGGCGATGCTCTCGCCCTCCTTGATCGACTCGCGCGACTCCTCGATGACCGTGGAGAGCCGGGTGTTCCCGACGATGTTCTTCACGATGTCCATGGAGGTGAGCAGCGGCACGCCGCTCTTCAGGAGCGTCGCCAGCGTGCGGGTGAAGCGGGCGATGGCCAGGTGGCGCGCCAGCGGGCCGAAGATGGGGGCTTCGAGGACCATCACGTCCCAGCGGGCGCGCCCGCCCGGCGTCTTCAGCCAGCGGGAGAAGCCGAAGCCGGCCGCCACCAGGGCGAGCCCCATCGCCCACCACCAGTCGTGGACGAAGCTCGAGAAGCCGATGAGGAAGCGGGTGGTCCACGGCAGCGTGGCCTTGGTGTCCTCGAAGACCTTGGTGATCTTGGGGATGACCACCGTGAAGAGGATCCCCATGATCACCGTCCCGATGAGCAGCATCGCCGCCGGGTAGGTCAGCGTCCCCAGCACCTTGGAGCGCAGCCGCGCCTGGTTCTCCGTGAAGTCCGCCAGACGGAAGAGCACCACCTCGAGCGCGCCGGACGACTCGCCGGCGCGGATCATGTTCACGTACAGGGTGGTGAAGACCTTCGGGTGGGCGGAGAGAGCGTCGGCGAGCGATCCGCCCTCGTTCACCCGCTGCTTCACCGCCGAGAGGACCCGCTTCAGCCGCTCGTGATCCACCTGCTCGACGAGCGCCGTGAGCGAGTCCACCAGCGGGATGCCGGCGTTCACCAGCACCGCCAGCTGCCGGGTGGCGATGGCCACGTCGTCGGCGGTGATGCGGCCGCCGACCCAGCGGCGCACGTTCACCTCGGGCGAGGCGGCCTGCGCCTTCTGCTCGCCGACCACCGCGGTGAGGTAGAGCCCGTCGCGCCGCAGCGCCGTGCGCAGCGTCCGCGGCGAGTCGGCCTCCTTGAGCCCCTCGACGGCCTTGCCAGCCTCGTTGAGCGCCTTGTATGCGAAGACGGGCATGGAAACGCGTCAGTGCAGGTCTTCCGCCGTGACCGAGAGGACCTCGGCGGCGGTGGTGACGCCCTGGGCGACCTTGTAGGCGCCGTGCTCGAGCAGGGTCATCATCCCGTGCTCCACGGCCTTGCGCTTGATGGTGGAGGAGTCGACGTTCTTCAGGATGAGCTGGCGCAGGTCGTCGTCGATGAGCATCAGCTCATAGATGCCGGTGCGCCCCTGGTAGCCGGTGTGCTGGCAGGCCGGGCATCCGGAGGCGCGGTAGAGGTGGGTGGGGTGGCCGGCCCGCTCCAGGGTCGCCGGCGTGATGCTCGCCTGGTCGAGCTCCTCCTGGGAAGGGACGTAGGCCTCCTTGCAATGGGGGCAGAGCACGCGCACCAGCCGCTGGGCGAGCACCCCCACGAGCGAGCTCGCCACCAGGAACGGCTGCACCCCCATGTCGGCCAGCCGGGTGATGGCGCCGGCGGCGTCGTTGGTGTGGATGGTGGAGAGCACCAGGTGCCCGGTCAGCGAGGCCTGGATGGCGATCTCGGCGGTGTCGAGATCGCGGATCTCGCCGACCATGATCACGTCCGGGTCCTGCCGCAGGAAGGAGCGGAGCCCGTTCGCGAAGGTGAGCTCGATCTTGGGGTTCACCTGGACCTGCCCCACGCCCCTCAGCTGGATCTCGATCGGGTCCTCGATGGTGAGGATGTTCAGGTCGGGCGAGTTGATCTTGGCGAGCGCACCGTAGAGCGTGGTGGTCTTGCCCGAGCCGGTCGGGCCGGTCACGAGCACGATGCCGTGGGAGCGGGTGACCAGCCCGTCCATGATCTCGAGCTGCCAGTCCTCGAAGCCGAGCTCGGCGAGGTCGAGGAGCACCGCCGACTTGTCGAGGAGCCGCATGACGATGCGCTCCCCGTGGGCGGTGGGGACGGTGGAGAGGCGGACGTCGACGTCCCGGCCGGCGATCTTGATGCGGATGCGGCCGTCCTGGGGGAGCCGCTTCTCGGCGATGTTCAGGCCGCCCATGATCTTGATGCGGCTGGCGATGCTCGCCTGAAACCGCTTCGGAGGGCGGATGACCTCCCGCAGCACCCCGTCGATGCGGAATCGAACCGAGATGTCCTTCTCCTCCGGGTTGATGTGAATGTCGCTGGCGCGCTCCTTCACCGCGCGGAACAGGAGCGAGTTCACCAGCCGGATGATGGGGGCCTCGTCGTCGGCCTCGAGGAGGTCGGCGGGCTCCTCCAGCTCGTGGGCCACGCTCTCCAGGTCCTCGGTGCCCTCGAGGTCCTCCATGATCCGGTCGTGCCGGTCGGCGGTGCGGTCGTAGACGGCGTTGATGGCGTCCACGATGACCGCCGGCGCGGCCACCTCCGGCGCCAGCGGGGCGCCGAGCAGCACCGACAGGTTGTCCTGCGCGGCGGTGTCGAGCGGGTCGGCAACCGCCACCCGCACTTGCTCGCCGCTGCGGCCGAGAGGCAGCACCCGAGCCTGCTTGGCGAAGTTGATGGGGACCTGCTTGACGAGCTCCGCCGGGATCCCGGCGGCGTCGATGACGGCGACGAAGGGCAGGTCGAGCTGGGCGGCGAGCGCCCGGAGCACCTGGTCCTCGCTGGCGGCCCGCAGCCGGACGAGGATCTCGCCCAGGCGGGCCCCGGCCTGCTCTCCGCGCTGGGCGGCAAGCGCCTCCTCGATCCGCTCCGGTGGGACGCCGGCGGCCTCGACCAGGATCTCGCCGATGCGCCGGCCGCGCAGCGGCGCGGCCGGCGGCGGCGCCGGGGCGGGTTGGGCCGGCAGGTCGCCCGGGCGAGCAGGCGCGGTCTGGGAGAGGGTGGGCATCGAGAAGGCTCCGCTGGAAAACAAACCGGGCGACCCGGTCATTCGGCCACCCCCTGGGGGCGGGCGGCGGCGCCCGGAACCGGCGCGCCCGGGGGCGGCGCAGCCGGCCCGGCAGGCTCCAGCGTGGTGTCCTGCCAGACCGGCGCGACCGGCGCCGGCGGGCCGAGCGTCTTCTCGCCGGGGCCGCCGGTACCGCCGTTGTCGATCTTGGAGCTCTCGACCTCGACCTCGTGGCGCACCTTGGTGAGCGGGCCCGGTCGCGGGGCCTCCGCCGCCATCGTGTAGCCCATCTTCTTCCCGTAGTACTGCTCGTAGAATTCGCGCTGCTCGCGCTGCTTCCTCTCGAGGATGCGGCGGAAGTCGCCCTGGTCGCGCACGATGTAGGGCGTCAGGAAGAGGAGCAGGTTCGTCTTGGTCTTGGCGGTGACCGTGTCGCGGAAGAGCCAGCCGAGCAACGGGATGTCGCCGAGGAGCGGCACCTTGGACACCGACGTGAGCGAGCGGTCCTGGATGAGGCCGCCGATGACGATGGTGGTCTGGTCCTTCGCCACCACCTTGGTCTTCACGCTGCGCTTGGCGACGGTCGGCCCCAGCGTCGGGTCGCGGGCGACGATCTCCTCCGCCTGCTCCTCGATGTCGAGCCGGATCATGTCGCCCTCGTGGATCTGCGGCTTGATCTTGAGCTTCAGGTCGACGTTCTGCCGCTGGATGGGGGCGATGAAGTTCGCGAGCGCGAGGGAGCCGACCCCGGTCTGGGCTGCGGCGCCCGTGGTCAGCCCCTGGGTGCTGAAGCCCGGGTTGTAGCCGGCCTGGAAGGGCACGTTCTGCCCCACGACGATCTCCGACTCCTCGTTGTCCTGGGCGAGCAGGTGGGGCGTGGAGAGGATGTTCACGTCCGAGTTGTTCTGAATGGCCTGGATGAAGATCGCCATGCTCGGGAACGGGAAGATGTCCTTCAGCTCGGCCGACACCGGGCCGACGAGGCCGGTGAGGAAGCCGCCCAGGCTGAGCGCCGAGCCCGGGTTCAGCGAGTTCACCCGGCCCGGCTCGAGCCCGAGGGGAATGAAGCCCTTGCCCTGGGCGGTGTTCACCGGGATGGCGTAGTGCATGCCCACGCCGACCTTGGTGTCGTCGGAGATGTTCACCTCCATCAGCACCGCCTCGACGAAGACCTGGCGCCGCGGGCGATCGAGCTTGTCGACGAGCCGCTGCACCACGGTGAAGTCGGAGGCGCTGGCGACCACCACCAGCGAGTTGGAGGGCTTGTCGGCGGTGATCTTCACGTCGCCGCTGAAGAGCTCGGCGGAGGCCGGGCCTCGGGGCGCCGGCGCCTGGCCCGGGGGCGCCGGGATGGCCATGGGGGGGGCCGAGGAGCCGGGCGCGGAGCCGGAGCGCCTCGACGTGCCGGAGGTGAGGCTCTGAAGCGTGTTGGCGAGGTCCTCGGCGTTGGCGTTCTTCAGGTAGATGACGTGGATCGTCCCCTCGCCGGCGGTGGGGGTGTCGAGCTGCTTCACGAGCTCGAGGATCCGCTGGTAGCTCTTCTCGTCCGAGATGACGATGAGCTTGTTGGTGCGCTCGTCGGCCACCACCTTGCTGATCGAGATCTCGGATGGCTCGCCGCCGGCTGGCGCCGCGGCCGGCGGCGGCGCGCCGGGCTGCGCGGGCGTGGCCACGCCACCGATGAGCTGGCGCTTCTGGCCGGGGCGGCCCGGGGCGCCACCGCCCGTCTGGGTGAAGATCTGGTTCACCTTGTCGGCGATGTCTCGCGCCGGTGCGTACTGCACCTGGATGACGCGGACGAGGTCGTTCGAGCCGGGGCGGTCGAGGGCCTCGAGCAGCTTCTCGATGCGCCGGATGTTGAGGGAGATGTCGGTGACGAGCAGCACGTCCGGCTGGACGGTCTGGATGTCGGCGCCCTGCGGCGAGGTGAAGTTGCCGAGCACGGCGCGCAGCTGGTCCGGATCGACGTATCGCAGCCGGAAGAGCCGGGTGATGGGCTGCTCCACCGCGGCGTACTCGGGGTTGTCGCCGATGATGGTGGGGATGGGCACCTTCTTCGAGTCGGCGATGCGGACGAGCTTGTAGTACCGGCCGGTCTGGTACATCGCGATCCCGTTGGCGGTCAGCGCCGCCAGGAACGCGGCGTAGGCCTCGTCGGCGGAGACCGGTGTCTTCGAGAGCAGCGTGATCTTGCCGCGGACGACATCCTCGGTGTAGGCGAAGTTCCGGCAGGTCCAGCGGCTCGCCTGCTCGAGCAGGTCGACGATGTCGGCCTTGTTGAAGGCGAGCAGGAACCTCCCCTGCATCGGCTGGCACGGCCCGTCGGCGCGCGCCGTGCCGCCGGCCTGGCCGGGGGGCACCTGTGGCTCGGCCGGGGCGCCGGGGCGAGGGGCGGGTGCGACGGGGCGGGGGGCGGGCGCGACGGGGCGCGGAGCGGCCGTCGCGGCGGGTGCGGCCGTGGAGGGGGCGGCGGCCGGAGCGGGCGCCTGGAGCTGCGCCGGCTGGGAGTCGGCCGGCACCGCCGGCCCCTGCACCTGCGGCCGGGCGCTCGGGCCGGGCGGCACGCCGGCGCCGGGACCGACCGGGACACCTGCCCGAAGGTCGGGGCGTCGCGGAGGCGCCGGGCGCTCGGCCTGGGCGAGCGCGAGCACGGGGAAGAGCAGGGTGGCGGCGAGCAGCTTGCGCATGGAACCCCTCGCACCGGCCGTCACTGGCCGGCCACGTTGTATTCCTTCCGGACGACGCGACCGTTGCGCTCGAGGTCGATGGTGATGTGCCGGGACTCCCGGAGCTTCTGGTAGACCTCGAGCGCCTTGTCCGGGGAGTTGATCTCGTAGCCGTTGATCTTCTGGATCACGTCGCCGTTCTCGACGCCGATGGCGGTGTAGAACGAGCCCGGCTGGATGGAGAAGACCTTGAAGCCGTTGGCCACGCCGTTCTTGAAGCTGGGGACGATGCGGGCCTGGGTCGCGACGCTGTTCAGGTTGGAAAGGGTGCCGTCGATGACCGAGCGCTGCACCTCGTAGCGGTTCTCGCCCAGCGCCTTGATGCCCTCCGCTCCCCCGCCCGCCGCCGCGTCGGCGCGTGGCGGCGCGGGCGCCAGGGGGGGCGGGACCGCGGAGACGCCGACGTTCGGAGGGGGGGCGCCCGCTCCACTGCCGGTCTCGAAGTCGATGAACTCCTTCTGCCCGCCGTTGCACACGATGGCCGCGACCCGGACGGCGCGCCCGGTCGCGTCGCTCTCGTCGCGGAGCCGCTCCACCGAGAGGAGCCGGGCCCCGAGGACGTCCTCGCCGATGGCGTAGGTTCTCGTGTCGCGGGAGCTCGTGTCGACGATGACGGCGCTGGACCAGCGCGGCGGGTCGGCGACGATGCCGGCCATGAGCTGTGCCCGGAGCGAGGTCCTCACCGGCGGGGCGCGTCGGTCGCTACAGGTCCGGGGCGGCGGTGGCGCCTCCTGGACCGCGGCCACCTCCGGCGGCGGGGGCGGCTTCTGCCCGATGAGCGGGTAGAGCCGGTCGACCTCCAGCGGTGCGGTGAGCGGGGCCGAAGCGCCGGGGACCGACACGGCGGCAAGGTCGATCTGCGGCGTGGGGCGGATGACGGCGCCCACCGCGGTGTTCACGGTCTTCGCGAGCAGCCAGGCCGCCACGAAGAGCAGGACCAGGTTCGCCGTCCAGGCGTACTTCTTGAGGAAGATCTCGAACATCGTCGGTCAGGGAGCCCCATTGGAGGCTAGCAACCGATGTGCCACGGGAGGACGAGCCCGCACAAGCGCAAACGTCTGGAAACGCTGGCAGAGTCCGGAGGCTCCGGCGCCTCGGACGCGGAAGGCTGCCAAATTGGCAGGAACCGGGAACCCGACCGGCGCGAGACGCCAATTTGTCATGCGGCGGCACTCCGATCAGGAGCGTGCCGCGCCGTCGTCCTCGTCCGGGCCGAGCAGCCGACCCGCCTCGTCGCGGTCGAGCTTGCGGTAGATGGTGCGAGCCGCCACACCCAGCAGGCGCGCGGCCAGGTTCTTGTCGCCGCGGGTGTGGCGCAGGGTCTCGCGGATCACCATCCGCTCGATCTCCTCGAGCGGGGTGCCGAAGGAGATGGTGAGCGCCCCCGCCGGCGGCGAGCCCACTCCGGGCACGCCACCGGCCCGGCGCAGCGCCTCGGGCAGATCTCCCACGTCCACCGACTCCCCGCGGCACAGCACCACCGCCCGCTCCACGGCGTGCTGGAGCTCCCGCACGTTGCCCGGCCAGTCGTAGGCGTCGAGCGCGCGCAACGCCGCGTCGGTGAAGCCCGACACGGTGCGCCGGTTCTGCGCGGCATAGCGGCGCAGGAAGGCTGCGGCGAGCGTGGGCACGTCCTCGCGCCGCTCGCGCAGCGGCGGCAGCCGGACGGTGACGACGTCCAGGCGGTAGAAGAGGTCCTCTCGAAAGCGGCCGGCCTTCACCTCCGCGGCGAGGTCGCGGTTGGAGGCGGCGACGATGCGCACGTCGACGCGCAGGGGCTGGGTCCCGCCGAGCCGCTCGACGACGCCGTCCTGCAGCACCCGCAGGAGCTTCACCTGCACCGCCGGTGACATGTCGGCCACCTCGTCGAGGAACAGCGTGCCCCCGTGGGCCCGCTCGAAGCGCCCCTCCTTGCGCTGGGTGGCGCCCGTGAAGGCCCCGCGCTCGTATCCGAACAGCTCCGACTCCAGGATGGTCTCGGGGATCGCAGCGCAGTTCACCGGGACGAAGGGGCCGGCGGCACGCGGCGAGAGATCGTGGAGGAGCCGGGCGGCGAGCTCCTTGCCGGTGCCGCTCTCGCTCTGTAGCAGCACGGTGGCCGAGGCTGGGGCCACCTGCCGGAGGGTGTCGAGCGCGGCGCGGAAGGCCGGGGCGCTGCCGAGCAGGCCGCCGTCCACGCCGGCCGGCGCCAGCTCGGCGAGGCGGGCGCGCAGGGCGCGGTTCTCGGCCACCAGCGAGGCCCGCTCCAGCGCCTGGCGCACCGCCTTGACGATGGCGTGGCGCTTCACGGGCTTGGTGATGAAGTCGTAGGCGCCCTCCTTCATCGCCGAGACCGCGGTCTCCACCGTCCCGTAGGCGGTGACGAGAAGCACCTCGGTCTCGGGGGAGACCGCCTTCACCGCCCGAAGGAGCTCCTCGCCGCTCATGCCCGGCATCATCAGGTCCGTGACCACCACCGCCGGGCGCTCGCGCCGCACCCGCTCCAGCGCCGCCGCTCCGTTCGCGGCCAGCGCGGTGCGCCAGCCCTCCTTGGCGAGGATGCGCTCGAGCGACTCCAGGTTGGAGGGCTCGTCGTCGACGATGAGGACCAGGGGAGGCACCACTGCTTCCGTTATACCGGAAACGCCGCGGGCCGCTCACGCCGGTTTACCGGCGGCCCCCCATGTCGTAAAAGGCCAGCAACCTCTGGGAGGAGCCTGCCATGAAGAGAACCGCCCTGTTCCTCGCCGCCGCCCTGGCCGGTTGCGGCCCCTCGGTGAAGTCGGTCACGGTCGAGCCGCAGAGCGCGGTCCTGGACGCGAAGGGCGCCACGGTCACGCTGAAGGCCAAGCCCCTCGACGACAAGGGGCGGCCGGTGGAGGGCGGCCAGGTGAAGGTGGCGTGGACCAGCTCGTCGCCGCAGGTGGCGAGCGTCGACGACGCCGGGACGGTCACGGCCCAGCGCTCCGGTACGGCGGTGGTCACCGCCAGCGCCGGCGAGGTGCGGGGCGCAGCCACGGTGGCGGTGTCCATCGCGGCGGCGGTCACCGTGTCGCCGGCGGCCGGCGAGCTCCGGCCCGGGGAGGGGCTGTCCCTGTCGGTGGTGGTGGCGGACGACGACGGCAAGGCGCTCAGCGCGCCCAAGGGCATCTCCTGGACCTCCAGCGACCCGGCCATCGCCACCGTCGCCGAGGGCAAGGTGGTGGCCGCGGGGCCGGGTACGGCCACGGTGACCGCCGCCTACCGGGGGCTGCGCGGCACCGCGCAGGTCACGGTGAAGGTGCCGGCGTTCGCGCGGCTGGCCTTGAACCCCGCCAAGGCGCAGACGCTGAAGCGCGGCGACACGCTGCGCCTCAAGGCGGCGGCGCTCGACAAGAAGGGCAACCCGGTCTCCGGCGTCGCCGTGGCCTGGCGCTCGTCGGACGGCAGCGTCGTCAACGTGGCCGCCGACGGGACCGCCAAGGCGCTGAAGGCGGGCAAGGCGACGGTGACGGCGTCGGCCTTCGGCAAGGCCGCCGCGCTGCAGGTGAAGGTCACAGACGCGCCGGCCAAGTCGAAGGCGAAGGCCAAGCCGAAGACCCGCTAGCCCCCGGGCGCGCGGCAGGGGGCCCGGGCGGGGAAGCGGCGGACCGTCTCCGGCCCGGCGCTCGATGTCTGCGGCGCGGCGCCCCGACGTGCCAGGCCGAGGGACGCTCAGGCCTGCGGCGTCTCGGCCTTGGTCTCGGCGGCCGGCGCCTCGGCCGCTGCCTCCGCCTTCGGGGCGGGCTTGGGCTTGCTGGCGTTGGCCTTGGCGCGCTTGGCGGCGCGGTTCTCCGACCTGCCGCCGGCCTTGGCGGGCGCCTTCGGGGCGGGCGGAGCGGCCTTCTTCTCCTCGGTCTTCGGGGCCGCGGCGTAGCGGTTCTTGAACCGCTCGATGCGTCCGGCGGTGTCGAGGATCTTCTGCTTGCCCGTGAAGAAGGGGTGGCAGGCGGAGCAGATGTCGACGTGGAAGTCGCCGCGCGTCGAACGCGTCTCGATGACGCTCCCGCAGGCGCAGACGACCTTGGACGACTTGTACTCGGGGTGAAGTCCGGCCTTCATGTGTTCCTTCCGGGCGGCCACTTGCACGGCGCTCGTGCGCGCCGTGGTCCGGGCTGCGGAGAGGCGGTTTCTAGTCGAATCGGCCAGGGCGGTCAAGCAAAGGCATCCCGCCCCGGGGCGGGATGCGGCGGCGCTACTTCCCGCCGCCCACCATCATCTTGAAGAACTCCTCGTGGTTCTTGGCCTGGCGGAACTTGTCGAGCATGAACTTCATGGCCTCCACGTTGTCGAGGCCGTTCAGGATGGTCTGGCGCAGGATGTAGATCTTGGAGAGCCAGTCGGCGGGCATGAGCAGCTCCTCCTTGCGCGTCCCGCTCTTCGCCAGGTCCATGCAGGGGAAGATGCGCTTCTCCATGAGCTTGCGGTCGAGCACGATCTCCGAGTTGCCGGTGCCCTTGAACTCCTCGAAGATCACCTCGTCCATGCGGCTGCCGGTGTCCACGAGCGCCGTGCCGACGATGGTGAGGGAGCCGCCCTCCTCGATGTTGCGGGCCGCGCCGAAGAAGCGCTTGGGCTTGTGGAGCGCGTTGGAGTCCACGCCGCCGGAGAGGATCTTGCCGGACGGCGGCACCACCGAGTTGTAGGCTCGCGCCAGGCGGGTGATGGAGTCGAGGAGGATCACCACGTCCTTCTTGTGCTCCACCAGCCGCCGGGCCTTCTCGATCACCATCTCCGCCACCTGGACGTGCCGGGTGGCCGGCTCGTCGAAGGTGGAGGCCACGACCTCCCCCTTCACGGTCCGTTCCATGTCGGTGACCTCCTCGGGCCGCTCGTCGATGAGCAGCACGATGAGGACGACCTCGGGGTGGTTCCGGGTGATGGCGTGGGCGATGTTCTGGAGCAGGACGGTCTTGCCGGCCCGCGGCGGCGAGACGATGAGGCAGCGCTGCCCCTTGCCGATGGGGGCGAAGAGGTCCACCACCCGCGTGGTCATCTCGTTCGGGTCGTGCTCGAGCCGGAGCCGCTGGGTCGGGTAGAGGGGCGTCAGGTTGTCGAAGAGGACCTTGTTCTGGGACTCCTCGGGCGGCTCGCCGTTGATGGAGTCCACCTTCAGCAGGGCGAAGTAGCGCTCACCCTCCTTGGGCTGGCGGACCGCGCCGCGCAAGGTGTCGCCGGTGCGCAGGTTGAAGCGGCGGATCTGCGACGGGGAGACGTAGATGTCGTCCGGGCCGGGCAGGTAGCTGAAGTCGGGGCTGCGCAGGAAGCCGAACCCGTCGGAGAGCACCTCGATGGTGCCCTCGCCCGCCACCTCCATCTCCTCCTTCTTCTCCTCGGCCTGCCGCGACTGGGCCTGGAGGATGGCGAAGATCAGGTCCTGCTTCTTCATCGCCCCGGCGGCCTCGATGTCGAGCTCGCGAGCCATCGCCGCCAGCTCCGCGACCTTCTTGTGCTTGAGGTCGGTGAGGCTGCCCGGCGCGGTGGGGGCCGGCAGGGCCAGTGTAGGGGCGGGCGTGCTGGACGGGGAGGCGGGCATGGTGTCGGGATCCGGGGAGCGCGGCCCTGGAACGGGCCGCGGGATTGCTGCGGGCGGATGCTGGGTTTCCGGAGAGAAACCGCGGGGAGAGTCGAAGGCTAAGGGGGGCGGCGGCGCCTGTCAACTCGGCGAGCATCCGGCGCGGGCGGGGGCAGCGCCTGGCGGGCGCGATCCTGGACGGTGGGTGAATGGCGCACTCCACCGGGGCCGCCTCGGCGCGTGAAGGGCAATGTGGGAGCGAGTGCGCGCGGTTGTGCCATGGACGCGGGGCGGGCCGGAGGCGCGGGAGGCCGGGTCGATCGGCTAGGATGGAGGTGGAGGAGCCAAAGTGATTTTCACGGACGTGGTGCTCGCCGGCTCGCCCGGATTCCTCGACGCGCTGCTGGCGCCGCTCCAGGGAAGGCTGGGAGCGACGCCGCGCGTGGCGGACACGCCGCATCAGGCGTTCGCGCTCTGCCAGGACGGCGCACGGCTGCTGGTCTACGAGTTCCGCGACCGCGAGTGGCTCCCGCTCTGCAGCGACCTGCGGCGTCTCGCCGGCACCGGGCTCGTCATCGTGGCCGCCCTCCCGCCGGAGCACGCCGCCGAGGCCGCGCCGCTCTCCGCCTCCGCCAGCGCCGTCGTGCCCTGGCGCGGGGACCCCCGGCCGCTGCTCGAGGCGGTGGCCCGCCTGGGCGCGCAGCCGGCCCCGGCCGCGGTGTCCCGCCCCGCGCCCGTGCTGGCGCCCATGCCGACGCTCACCCCGCCCCGTCCGGTGCCGCCCGCCTCGCGCGTGCCCCACGCGGCCGCCTCGGGGACGGTGCCCCCGCCGCTGCGGGTGGCCCCCCCTCCGGCGGCGGCCCGTGCGTCGGCGGCCCCGGTTCTCCTCCCCGAGGAGGAGGCGCCCCTCCCGCTGCCGCCGTCGCCGGTCCAGCTCGTGCCTCCGGCCGACGAGGGCGATCCCTTCGCCGGCCTCTTCGACGAGCCGGCGGCCGGTGGCGCGGCGAACGTGGCGCAGCCTGCGGACCCCCCGACCGGCGGCGGCACCGATGCGTCCGCGCCCACGCCGCCGGTGGATGAGGTCCCCTTCCTCTCCTCCGGCACCTGGCCCGGGACCGTGCTCTCGGCCAGCGACGCCGAGGGGCTCCTGGCCGGTACCCTGGTCGGCCTCTGGCCCGAGGACGCCCTGCGGTCGCTCACCGAGCGGGTGGTGGCCGGGCTGTCGCTCGCCGAGAAGGCGGCGCTGCAGGACCAGGTGCTTCCGTTCGAGAGCGGTCCGGTGCGCCGCGCCGCCGGCCTGCGCTGGCAGGTGGCGGCCGCGCTCGAGTCCGCGCCGCCGCCCGGCGCCGCGGTGGACCACGCGGCGGTGAGGGCCATCCTCTCCGGCATCGACGCCGTCCTCGCCGAGCTGACTCGCCTGAGCGACGGTGCCGCGCCCGAGGCGCTGCGGGCGATCGAGAACGTCCGCCACCTCCTGGTGAAGGAGGCCATCGACCTCACCGAGGCCGTGCAGCGGCTCGTGCCGGAAGGCACCGCCGAGATCGCGCTCGACGCCGCCGGAGCCGGCCCGCGCGCCCGCGCCCCCGGCACGCGCATCATCTACAACGTCTCCGGCACCAGCGAGATCACTCACCCCAAGCCGTGGGGGTACATCGTGCTGCTGGCGCTCGCGGGAATGGCGGCGGCCGGCTACCACGGCTACCGCTACGTGAACCGTCCCAGGCCCGCCGCTCCGGTGGTGAGTGGCGCCCCGTCGGGCACCGTGGGCATCGTCTCGCCGCAGGGGAAGTTCGTCGTCGCCCCCGCCGGCAAGAAGCTCGACCCGCGCGAGGTCGAGAGCTTCAAGAACCTGGAGCAGGCGAAGGGCAACGAGGTCCGCGAGGTCCTGCCCGGTACCTTCGTCGTCGTCCCGGGAGCCGGCAACAAGGCGGCCCTGGAGCCGGGCGCCCCGGCCGCAGCACCGTCCCCCCGCACCGGCGCGGCGCCGGCGCAGCAGCCGCCGCAGGGAGCAAAGCCATGACGACGACCACTCGCCGGGCCCCGCGGGGCTTCACGCTCATCGAGCTCATGATCGTCGTCTCGATCGTGGGGATCCTGTCCTCCATCGCCATCCCGGAGTTCGAGCACATGACGCTCCGGGCGCGCATCGCCGAGCGCGAGACCATCCTGCGGGCCATCGCCAAGGGCGTGGAGGACGTGACCCTCAACAGCTCCAGGTTCAACGTCGACCTGGTCGGGGACTACAACCCCGACGCCAGCCCCGGAACCACCAAGCGCCCCTGGATGCAGGCGCAGGCCGGGTGGCAGGACCTCCCGCTCATCATCGAGGGGAACACCTACTGCAGCTACCAGTTCGTGCTCACCACCACGGTGAACCCCACGACGCTGCAGATCACCGGCGACTGCGACATCGACGGGAACGGCGACCACAACGTCAAGGTCCAGCAGTACCTGGGCCTCGGCCACGCCTTCGTCCTGCAGTCGGAGACGGCGTCGAACGACCGCGTCTTCTAGCCACCCCGGCCGCGGCGGACCCGCCCGGACGGTTGCCTGGAGACCGCTCCCGGCGTATCCATCGCGGCATGTCCGCGAGCCCCCGCCGGCGCGTGGCGGATCTGACCGAGCGCATCCGCGCCGCCGACCGCGCCTACTACGTCCTCGACCAGCCGGTCCTCTCCGACGCCGAGTACGACCGTCTGGTGCGTGAGCTCGAGGCGCTGGAGGAGGCCCACCCCGAGCTCGCCGCCGAGGACTCACCGACCCGGCGCGTCTCCGGCGAGCCGAGCGAGCGGTTCGAGAAGGTCCACCACCGCGAGCCGATGCTGTCGCTCGGCAACGTCCAGGGGGACGCCGAGCTCGACGAGTTCGACGCCCGGGTCCACCGGCTCCTCGGGCTGCCCGCGGAGGGGCCGGTCCTGTACGTGGCCGAGCCGAAGCTCGACGGCCTGGCGGTGGAGCTCGTCTACCGCGACGGCGAGCTCGTCGAGGGCTCGACCCGCGGCGACGGCGCCGTCGGGGAGGACGTGACCCGGAACCTGCGGACCGTGGGCGCGCTCGGGGCGAACCGCGGCGTGCGGGCCCGGCTCGAGGGGCGGGGCGTCCCTCCGCGGCTCGAGGTCCGGGGCGAGGTGCTGCTCCAGAAGGAGCACTTCGGTGCGCTGAACCGTCTGATGACGAGGCAGGGCGAGGAGCCCTTCGCGAACCCGCGCAACGCCGCGGCTGGCTCGCTCCGGCAGCTCGACTGGCGCATCACCGCCTCGCGCCCGCTCTCCTTCATCGCCTACGAGGCGCTCGTGCCGGGCGAGAGCCGCTGGCGGAGCCAGTGGGAGAAGCTCGAGGCGCTCGCCCGCTTCGGCTTCGAGACCAACCCGGAGAACCGGCGCTGCCGCGGGCTCGCCGAGGTGAAGCGCTACCGGGACGAGATGGCGGAGCGGCGCTTCGGGCTGCCCTACGACACCGACGGCGTGGTCGTGAAGGTGGACGACCTCGACCTCCAGCGGCGGCTCGGGGCGGCGAGCAGGTCGCCGCGCTGGGCGGTGGCCTACAAGTACCCGCCCCAGGAGGAGACCACCCGCGCCGAGCGCATCTGGGCGTCGGTGGGGCGTACCGGCATCCTCACGCCGGTGGTCGAGGTGACCCCGGTGCGCCTGGGCGGCGCCACCGTGTCGCGCGCCACGCTCCACAACGAGGACGAGATGCGGCGCAAGGACATCCGCATCGGCGACTGGGTCCTCATCCGACGGGCCGGCGAGGTCATCCCGGAGGTGGTGAAGCCCCTGCCGGAGCGGCGCACCGGCGCGGAGCGCCCCTTCGAGTTCCCGTCCCACTGCCCGGTGTGCGGCGCCCGAGTGGTGCGCGAGGAGGGGGAGAAGGTCTACCGCTGCACCGGGGCTGCCTGCCCGGCCCAGCTCGTCGGCCGCCTCACGCATCTTGCCTCGCGCCGGGCGCTGGACATCGATGGGCTGGGCGAAAAGCTCGCGGAGCAGCTGGTGGGGCGCGGGCTGGTGAAGGACTTCGCCTCCCTCTGGGCGATGCCCTTCGAGACCTGGCAGCAGCTCTTCAGCCGCCCACGAAAGGCCGAGGGGGAGGAAGGCGGTGCCCAGGCGGAGGCGAAAGGGGGGGCGGCCGGGGGCGAGGCAGGCCGGAGGAAGAAGGGAGCGAAGCCGCAGCTCCCCACCACGGCCGCCGAGAACATGAAGAAGGCCCTGGAGAAGGCGAAATCCACTCAGCTGCGGCGCCTGCTCTTCGGGCTCGGAATCCCGCAGGTGGGCGAGGCCACCGCCGTGACGCTGGCGCGCCACTTCGGGACGCTCGACCGCTTCCTCGACGCCTCGGAGGAGGAGCTGCAGCAGGTGCGCGACGTCGGCCCGGAGACGGCCCGCGAGGTTCGCGCCTGGACCTCGGAGCCGCAGAACCGGAAGGTGGTGCGCCGCCTCCTCGACGCAGGCGTGCGGCCCGAGCAGGAGGAGGCGCCGCGCGGCGGCGTCTTCGCGGGCAAGAGCGTGGTCCTCACCGGCGGCCTCACCGGGCTCACCCGCGACGAGGCCAAGGCGGAGATCGAGCGGCGGGGCGGGCGGGTCTCGGGCAGCGTCTCGAGGAAGACCGACCTGGTCGTCGCCGGCGAGGACGCCGGCTCCAAGCTCGCCAAGGCCAGGAAACTAGGAGTGAAGGTGGTCGACGAGGCCGGGTTCCGCGAGCTGCTCGAGGAGGCCCGCTGAGCAACCGCGTCCGCGCCCGGATCCGCGTGACCGGCCTCGTGCAGGGAGTCTGGTTCCGCCAGTCCACGGCGAACGAGGCGAACCGGCTGGGGGTCGGGGGGAGCATCCGCAACCGCGCCGACGGCTCGGTGGAGGCGACCGCCGAGGGGGCGCGGGAGGCCGTCGAGGCGCTCCTGCGCTGGTGCCACCGCGGGCCGCCGGCCGCGCGGGTGGAGGCGGTCGAGGTGAACTGGGAGCTGCCGACCGGAGAGGACCTCCCGTTTCGCATCGGACCCTGAGGCGCGCGCCCCCTCGCAGAGGCACCGGCCTGCCGCCACCCCGACCGGCCAACCCTTGCCCCATCGCGACGGGGCGTGCTAGGAGCGAGGCGACGGGCCGCCTTCGCGGCCGGGTCCCGCGGGCCACAGGCGGTTCGAATCCGCCGCCCGACGACATGACGACTCCCTCTCCCCTCGACGAGATCATTCTCGCGGCGCAGAAGCCTTCCCGCTACGTCGGCTCCGAGTTCGGGAGCGTGGTGAAGGACCCGGCCTCCGTCCGGCTCCGCTTCGCGCTGGCCTTCCCCGACACCTACGAGGTCGGGATGTCGAACCTCGGGTTCCGGCTCCTCTACCACGCGCTGAACGACCGGCCCGACGTGGCCTGCGAGCGCACCTTCCTGCCCTGGCCGGACATGGAGGGAATGCTGCGCGACCGGGGCCTGCCGCTCTTCACGCTGGAGAGCCGCTCCGCGGTCCGCGACCTCGACGTGCTGGGGATCACGCTGCAGTTCGAGCTCTGCTACACGAGCGTGCTGGCGCTCCTCGATCTCGCCGGCATCCCGCTCTTCGCCCGCGACCGGGGTCCGGGAGATCCGGTCGTGGTGGGGGGTGGCCCCTGCGCCTTCAACCCCGAGCCCGTGGCCGACTTCTTCGACTGCTTCGCGGTCGGAGAGGGCGAGGAGGTGGTTCACGAGATCGCCGACGCGGTGATGGCCTGGAAGGGCCGTGGGGCCCCCCGCGCGGCCCTCCTCGACCGGCTGGCCGAGGTCCCAGGGGTCTACGTACCCTCGCTCTTCCGTCCGCGCTTCGACCCGGCGACCCGCGAGCTGGCTGCGATGGAGCCCTTGAAGCCCGGCTACGAGAAGGTCGTGCGTCGGGTGATGCCGGACCTCGACGCGCTCTCCACCAGCGCCTACGAGCGGCCGGTCGTGCCCTACATGCAGACGGTCCACGACCGGCTGGCCATCGAGCTGCAGCGCGGCTGCACCCGCGGCTGCCGCTTCTGCCAGGTGGGCATGATCACCCGTCCGACGCGGCAGCGCAGCCCGGAGACGGTGCTGCGGGTCGCCGAGCAGGGCCTGAAGGCATCCGGCTACGAGGAGGTCGGGCTGCTCTCGCTGTCGTCGGGCGACTACGAGTGCCTGAACCCGCTCCTCGACGACTTCCTCTCCCGCTGGGAAGGAGAGAGGGTGGCGCTGTCACTCCCCTCGCTCCGGACCGAGACCCTCTCCGCCACGCTCGCCGAGAAGATCGCGCGCGTCCGCAAGACCGGCTTCACCCTGGCGCCCGAGGCGGCGACCGAGCGCCTGCGGGCGATCATCAACAAGGGAAACCGCGAGGAGGACCTGCTCCAGGCCGTCGACTCGGTCTTCCGGAGCGGGTGGTCGGTCCTCAAGCTCTACTTCATGATCGGGCTGCCGGAGGAGCGGGACGAGGACGTGGTGGCCATCGCCCGTCTCGCCAGGGCGTGCCTCGCGACCGCGCGCCGCGCGCAGGCCAAGGGGAAGGGGTCGACCACCATCCACCTCGGCGCCAGCACCTTCGTGCCCAAGCCCTTCACCCCGTTCCAGTGGGAGCCGATGATCACGCCGGAGGAGACGAGGCGGCGCCAGGGGCTCGTGGCGGCCGAGCTCGGCGGGCGCAACGGGGCCATCCAGTTCAAGCCGCACGACTCGCGCCAGGGCGCCGTCGAGGGGGCGCTGGCGCTCGGAGACCGGCGCCTCGGGACCGCGGTGCTCCACGCCTACCGGCTGGGCCAGCGGCTCGACGGCTGGACGGAGTGGTTCGACGAGGGGCGGTGGACGGCCGCCTTCGCCGAGATGGAGCGGGTCCATGGCGTCGGCCTCGCGTGGTTCGCCTACCGGCGGCGGCGGCTCGACGAGGTGCTGCCCTGGGACCGCATCGACTGCGGCGTCGAGAAGGTCTACCTGCAGAAGCAGCTGGCCGCGGCGCGCAACCTCTCGGAGGTGCCGGACTGCGTGCTCGCGCCCTGCAGCGTCTGCGGTGCCTGCGACTACGACGTGGTGAAGAACCGGGTGTACAAGCCGCAGGACTACCGGGCGGCCCCCCCGCCGCCTCCCCGGCCGCCGGAGACCCCGGTGCGGACCCACCTGCGGGTTCGCTACGCCAAGGAGGACCGACTCGTGGCCCTCTCCCATCTCGAGGTCATGCACGCCATCCTGCGGGCCGTGCGACGCGCCGGGCTGCCCGTGGCCTACTCGCAGGGATATCACCCGAAGCCCAGGGTCTCCTTCGGCCCGGCCCTCCCGGTGGGAGTCGCAAGCCGCGCCGAGTACATCGACCTCGAGCTCGTCGGCACGCAGGGCCCGGCCGACACGGGGACCCGTTTGGGGGGCGCCCTTCCCCCGGGACTGACCCTCCTCGAGGCCAGCGAAATCGACCCGCGCAGCCCGTCCTTGTCGGAGTCCGTGCGCTCCGTCCATTACCGGGTACAATTCCCCGAGGGGTGGAGCGCCGAGGCGCTCACCCGACGGATCGAGCAATTTCATTCGGCGGAGAGCTCGGTGGTTCGGCGGTCCGCGCCACCCAGGCTCCGCGACAGGAAGCGGAACCAGAAGCACTCCAAGGAACAGCGAAACGCCAAGGAACGGCAGCCCTCCAAGGAAAGGGAGATCGACCTGAAGGAACTCGTGACCCACGTCTCGGTCGAAGGGCCGGGGCAGGTCGCGTTCAGCTTGAAGGCGGACCCCGCCGGAAGCGCCAAGCCAGCCGAGGTGCTGGCAGCGATCTTCGGAGACGGGACGCCGCCCAGAGGAGTGAGGGTCTTGAAGGAAGGCGTCAGCTTCGCGAGGACACCGCCGGGGGGCCCTTCGGGCTTCCGACCGCGGTCTCCGCGCTACGCCGACGCGTGAGGTCGAACGATTTTCGCCCGGGGGCGGGCCGCCCAGCGGCCCCACGCGGCGACGGGAATGCGAACGTGAGCGCACGCTCCACAGCCGATCCAGGCCTGCCGGCACCGCCGGGAGACCTGCGACCGCGGCCCGCCATGGGCCTCGCCTCCCCGCCGTCACCACCGGGCAGGCGAGGAAAGACATGGCTGGCAACACGATCCTGGTGATCAACGCGGCCGGCGCGGAGACGCGCGTGGCGCTGGTCGAGAGCGGGACGATCCACGAGTACTACCTCGAGCGCAAGCGCGAGAAAGGGATCGTCGGGAACATCTACAAGGGGCGCGTCGTCCGGGTGCTGCCCGGCATGCAGGCCGCCTTCGTGGACATCGGGCTGGAGAAGGCGGCCTTCCTCTACGTCGGCGACGTATACGGCGACCCGGACTTCTCCGAGGAGTTCGAGCTCACCGAGGGAGAGCACGCCGCGCACGTGCCCGAGGTCCCCAGCGAGCAGGAGGCCGAGGAGCAGGAGGTGAAGGCCCTCGCCGGAGGCGAGGAGCCGCCGATCCTGCCGGCCCTGACCCCGCTTCCCGGCGATCTGCCGCTCGCACCTCCAGTGGAGGCGGCGGAGGCGCACGGGGCCGCCGCCGAAGGGCTCCACGACGCTGGCACGCCCGCGGTGCTGCCGGTCGAGCCGCTACCGGCCCTCCAGGAGTGGCCGGCGGTGCCGGCGTCCGAGCGCCCCATTCCGCTCACGCAGGTGGTCGAGCCCGGTGAGGCAGCGGCGACGGCCGCTCCGGACGAGTACCCGGCAGTGGCTGCGCCGCCTCCAGGTCCGATGAGCAGCGCCGAGGCCCAGGCGCCCGGCGCAGGCGCGTTGCCGGCAGCGGACGCCGCAGCCGGCCCCGGGATTCCGGCCGGGGAAGACGGGCGGGCTGCGCCGGTCGAGCCGTCGTCCGGGGGCGCCGAGCCCGGACCCGAGGCGCCCCCGCCGGCCGGCCGGCTCGCGACCCGCCCCGAGGGCTCGCCACGCGAGGCGCGCGGCGAGCGCGAGCGGGGCGACCGGGAGCGCGGCCGCCGCGAGGAGAAGCGAGAGGACAAGCGGGACGACAAGCGCCGGGGGCGGAACGGGCGCGGCCGCGACGAGGAGAGGCGTCCCAAGGAGCAGAAGAACATCCAGGACCTGCTCAAGGAAGGGCAAGAGGTCATCGTCCAGGTCGCCAAGGACCCCATCGGTACCAAGGGCGCGCGCATCACCAGCCACATCTCCATTCCCGGGCGCCACCTGGTCTTCATGCCGACGGTGGACCACATCGGGATCTCCCGCCGAATCGAGAAGGAGGGCGAGCGGCGGCGTCTGCGCGAGATCGTCGACCGCATGCGCCCGGACGGCACGGGCTTCATCGTCCGCACCGTCGCCGACGGCGTGGAGGCCCCCAAGCTCGAGGCGGACATCCGCTTCCTCATCCAGGTGTGGAACGAGATCATCCGCACCAAGGACAAGGTGGGCGCGCCCTCGCTGTTGCACCCGGACCTGGACCTGATCCTTCGGGCCACGCGGGACCTGTTCACCTCCGACGTCCAGAAGCTCGTCATCGACGACCGCGACGAGCACGAGCGCATCCTGCGGTTCGTGCGCGAGCAGGCGCCGCACCTCGAGTCGCAGATCGAGCTCTACAGCGGCCAGGAGCCGATCTTCGACGCCTACGGGATCGAGCAGGAGCTGAAGCGGGCCGGCCAGCGGAAGGTCTGGTTGAAGAGCGGCGGCTACATCATCATCGACCAGGCCGAGGCGCTCACCGCCATCGACGTCAACTCGGGCCGCTACGTCGGCAAGAAGAACCTCGAGGAGACGATCACCAAGATCAACGTCGAGGCGGCCAAGGAGCTCGTCTACCAGCTGCGGCTCCGCAACATCGGCGGCATCATCATCATCGACTTCATCGACATGGACAAACCCCAGAACCGGGACAAGGTCTTCAAGTCCCTGCAGGACGCGCTGGGGCGGGACAAGGCCAAGACGAACGTCCTCAAGATCTCCGAGCTGGGCCTCGTGGAGATGACTCGCAAGCGCGTGCGCGAGTCCATCACCCGCATGACCACCGAGTCGTGCAGCTACTGCGACGGCAAGGGACACATCCGCTCCAAGGTGACCGTCGCCTACGAGATCTTCCGGGAGATCCGGCGAGACGCCCACAGCTTCCACGAGGGCGTGCTGGTGGTGAACTGCCACCCGGAGGTGGCGCGCATCCTCCAGGGCTCGGAGCGGGAGGAGCTGCGCTACCTGATGGATCGCTTCAACAAGACCATCCAGGTGAAGTCCCAGGGCGGGTACCACCAGGAGCAGTTCGACATCTACGGGCGCAGCGACCGCGGGGACGGTGGCGGCGGCAATGAAGGCCGTGGCGGCGAGGGACGGGGTGGAGAGGGTCGAGCTGGAGAGGGTCGAGCTGGAGAGGGCCGCGGCGGAGAGGGGCGGGGCGGAGAGGGGCGGGGCGGAGAGGGGCGAGGTGGAGAAGGTCGAGGTGGAGAGGGTCGAGGTGGAGAGGGGCGCGGCCGCCGCGACCGCGGCGGCCGGCAGGGGGGTGGTGGCGGCGGTGGTGGCGGCGGACAGCGGGGAGGGGCGCCGGTGGGCGGTGGGACGAGCGGGGAGAAGAGCTAGCAGGTCATGGGGCGGAGCGGCCGCAGTCGCGCCGGAAGCTGGCGAGAGCACCTGACGCTCCGCACGCTCCGCGCCGGCCTGGCGGCCTTCCAGGGCGAGGGCCTGAAGCTGCGGGCCATGGCGCTCACCTACATCTCGGTCTTCTCGCTCCTGCCGGTGGTGATGGTCGCGGTCTCGATCGTCCGGGCCTTCGCCGACCTGGATCGGTTCCGCCTCCGCATCGAGGCGTTCCTGGTCGAGAACCTGGCGGTGGGGGCGCGCGCCGTGGTCACCGACTACCTCGAGCGGCACGCGTTCTCTGCGCCGGTGCGGAGCTTCGGCGTCGTCGGCTTCGCGCTGCTCGTGCTGTCGGCCCTGGCGCTCTTCTCCCAGGTGGAACGAGCGGTGAACGACATCTGGGCGGTGAGGAGGCGGCGCCCGCGCCTCCAGCGCTGGCTCACCTACTGGGCCGGGCTGACGGTCGGCCCGCTCCTGGCCGTGGGCTCGGTGGCGCTCGCGGTCACGGCGAACGACCGGCTGGGCGGATCGCGACTGCTCGGCCAGGGCGCGCTGGTCCTGCTGACCATCGCCGTCTTCGTCGCCGCCTACCTGATGCTCCCGGCCACCCGGGTCCGGTTCTGGCCGGCGCTGGTGGCCGGGTGCACCGCAGGTGTGGCCTTCGAGCTGTCGAAGGACGCATACGCCTGGGCGGTGGTCCACCTCTTCCGGTTCCAGGCGCTCTACGGATCGCTGGCGGCGGTCTTCGTGTTCCTCTTCTGGCTCTACCTCGCCTGGAGCATCTTCCTCTTCGGCGCGCGGCTCGCCTTCGTGCTCCAGCACCATCGGTCGCTGCTCGACTTCCACGACGCCCAGGGCAGCACCATGAGCCGGGAGCTCCTCGCGTCGCGGGCGATGCTCTCGGTGGTGCTCGCCTGGTGGGACGGAGAGCCGCCCCTCGACCCCGGCGAGGTGGCCGACCGGCTCGACGCGCCAGCCGAGCCGGTCCGGGCGGTGCTCTCGCAGCTCTGCGCCGCCGGCCTGCTTGCCGAGGGGGACAACGGCGGGCTGACGCCGGCCCGCCCTCTGGCACGCACGACGCTCGCCGACGTGCGGCAGGTGATCGCCGGGGCCGCGCCGCCGGTGCCCCCTGGCGAGAGCGGGGAGCTCCTGGCGCGGCTCCTCGACGGGGCCGAGGGGGCGGCCGCCACGCGCCTTTCGGGGACCACCTTCGAGGACCTGTGCCGCGACTTCAGGCGCTCTGACGAGGGCGCGAGGCCCTCCGACCCCCCGGCGGCCGGGTCCCACGGCAGCGGGACGGCACGCATACCCGTGTAAAGGTTGCCGATTTCGGAAGGGTCGGCTAGGCTCTGTACCGTTCCCGGGACCACCTGGCGGGTCCCCACCGGAGCGCATCCATGCTCAAGTCGGACCTGATCAACATTCTCGTGGTGAAGCGCGGTGTCACGCAGAAGCAGGCCGAGCTCACCATCGAGACGATCTTCGAGTCGATGAAGGACGCGCTCTGCAAGGGCGAGAACATCGAGATCCGCGGGCTTGGCGCCTTCCACGTGAAGCACTACGAGGGCTACCAGGGGCGCAACCCCAAGACCGGAGACGTGATCCCCGTGAAGCCGAAGCGGGGAATCCTGTTCCGGACCGGCAAGGAGCTGCGGGACCGCGTGAACCGGATCGAGGAGGGTGCCAGGAGCGCCCCGGGCGGCGGAGAGCCGAACGGGTCGGCCCCCGCAGGGGGGAAGGCCCCTGGCAGCGGGGAGCCCTAGCTCACCGCCGCGCCCGTTCCCGACTTCCGCCGTGGCCGGGTGCCGGCGGAGCCTCCGGGATTCACGAGGAGATCGTCGCCCGGCCGACGGGCGCCACCCGGCGTCCCGGAGGAAGCTCCTCGTACGAGAGAACCGGCAACTCCGGAAAGGCGCCCGCCAGCAGGTTGCGCAGGGCGCGGCGGACATCCCCGGGGGCGAGGAGCGCGCGCGGTCGCGGCGAGCCGCTCAGCCCCGCCTGGACGGACTCGATCAGGGCCCGGGCCTCGGCCGGCGATATCGCCGCCGTCTCGCCCAGGAGCGCGTCGCGCATCGCCGCCTCCGCGAGCGGGTCGAGAAGCAGCGCCTGGAGCGGACGGTCGGTCTCGCCGGGCGTGACCCGCTCGAGGATGTGGCGCGAGAGGTATCGGCGGCACCGCTCGGCGAGCGCGGCCGGACCGGCGGAAGGGCCGTCCGCGAGCAGGGCCTGCAGGATGGAGCGGAGCGGCCGGACCGCCACCCCCTCCTCGAGGAGCCGGCGGAGCACCTCGGCGACGAGGGCCGGTGGGAGCAGGCGCGCCGCCTCCCGCACCAGGGCCGGTGCCTCCGGCTCGAGCGCGTCGAGGAGCACCTGGACCTCCTGGACCCCGACGAGCTGATGTGCCGACCGGTGCAGTGCCGCGGCGGCCTCGGCGAGCGACCAGGCCACCGGGCCGAGCACCGGGGCGAAGCCCCCCGCGCGCGAGGCGAGCGACGAGGGGATCGCGCCCGCGCCGGTGCCGCCCAGGGGGTGGGCGCGCGGGAGGGACGGGATGCCGGCGAGCCGCAGCTCCTCCGGTGGCGCCAGGCACAGCGCCCGGCCGGCGGGGATTCGCCCGGCCGCGGCGGGGGCCCCTTCGACGAGCACCGCCCAGGCCCCGGGTGGCAGCGGTGCGGCGCGGACGAGCACCTCCGCGAGCGGTACCCCGAGGCGTCTCCACAGGTCGAGCCGCAGGGCCGGCCCGGCTTCTCGAAGGAGGCGTTCGCCGTCGGGCTCCGCCGCGGCGGCCTCGGCGGAGATCTCGACCACGACGGGCGCCGGCAGGGCGAGGGCCAGAACAAGTGCCACCACAGCGGCGACAGCGAACCACCTATAGCGCGCGGATTCCTTCCTGGACATAGCACACCTCGCCACAAGAGAGCGGAGGACGTTCGCATGAGCGCTGAGACGAAGACGCCCTATCCTGACTACTGACCTCTAATCTCTAATTCCCAAGCTCATCCCACGCCTGGAGCGCCCGGCGCAGGTGCGGAATGGTGATGGAGCCGCCGACCACCAGGCCAATGCCCAGCACTTCTACCATTTCATCCGTGCTGACCCCTTCTTCTTTGCAGCGGATGACATGGTACTTGATGCAGTCGTCGCAGCGCAGTACGAGGGAGGCGACCAGGCCCAGCATCTCCTTCGTCTTCGGGGGCAGCGCACCTTCGCGGTAGGCCTGCGAGTCCAGGCCATAGAATCTCTTGATCGTCAGATCAGCGTACTTCATCACGAGGTCGTTGAGTGCCTCGCGCTCCTGACGAAACTCTGCTACGATCTTAACCATGGCTTGCCCCTCCCGTGCCTCCTTTTTTGGCACATCCGCATTGTAGCGGCGTTTGGCAGTGCGGTCAAAAGCGGGCCTTAGGTGAGCAGGGTGCACCTGGCGATGAGCGCGAGTACGGAGGCGGCGCAGATGCCGCTCGTGCTGGTGCGGGGTGCTCCGGACGGGCTAGTGGAGGTGCGGGAGTATGCAAGTTTATCAAGTTTATCAAGTTTATCAACATTGCGGGGGTGCTCCCAGTTGCGGGACGGGTGGCGGCAAGAAGCTGGTATAGCACCGCAGAGACACGGAGGACGC
>Ga0209253_10000482_pt1 | contig 34462 bp, 26 predicted proteins | sample FrelakmetBRP12BR_FD_187145 | JGI IMG/M metagenome (GOLD analysis project Ga0209253, IMG submission 187145) | Freshwater lake sediment microbial communities from the University of Notre Dame, USA, for methane emissions studies - BRP12 BR (SPAdes)... | ecosystem: Environmental > Aquatic >... | reverse complement strand
AGTTCACCGCGTTTGCTGTGCTCATGCTCGCCGGGCAAAAAAAATTGTCCCTGGATGACGACGTTCGCGCCTACATACCGGAGTTTCCCGACTTTGGCCGCAGGATTTCAGTTTCCAACCTTCTGCATCACACCAGCGGGCTGCGGGATTGGGGAGGCCTGATCCAGATGTCCGGCGGCAGGATGGACGACGTGGTTACCTCGCGGATGATCCTGAAGCTTGTTTCCCGCCAAAAAGAATTAAACTTTCCTCCGGGGACAGAATATGCCTACTCGAACGCCGGCTATGTGGTTTTGGCTGAAGTTGTGGCCCGAGCCGGCGGCCAGAGCTTTAAAGACTGGACCCGGGCCAACATCTTTGTCCCCTTAAAGATGGAGGGTACAACCTTTAGGGATGACCTTACCGAATCCATACCTGGAGCCGCTTTCTCCTATGAGCGCAGAAGTGACGGCCGCTTTGAGCGGGCGCTGGACAACGAGGCGGCGCCGGGGCCCGGCTCGCTATTGATCTCGGCCGAAGACATGGCCAGATGGCTGGCTGCTTCCCAGTCAAGAACACCGGGCGAGGAGACTTGGACGAATATGGCTGAGCCGGGGAAGCTGGCTGATGGCCGACCTCTCAACTACGCTGCGGGCCTGATCGTCGGCAGCTACAGAGGTTTGCCGATCCTCCATCACAGCGGAAGATGGGCCGGTTTCCGCGGCGAAACTGTGTTTTTTCCTGATGAACGGATGGCTATAGCCGTGCTTACAAATAATTTCGGGATCGACCCGACCAAGCTCTCCCGTCGTGTGGCAGATATTTACCTGGAGGGACGGCTCGGCCCGGTCCAGGCGCATCCGGCTGCGCTGGTGAACATCAAAGCGGAAGCTCTCGACCAGCTCGTCGGGCGCTACTGGCTGATGGGGGAGCGGATCATCCAGATCACGTGCCGCGAAAACCGGCTCTTCGCCCAGTTGCCCGGGGATTTCAACTGGGAGGTCTTTCCGGAGTCGGACGATACTTTTGTCTATCGCGGAGTCGATGCCAAGATTCAGTTCGAACGTGCCGGAACGGGTCCGGCGCAAAAGCTGACTTACTGGCAGGGGTCTTACGCCATGCCGGCAGAGAGGATTCCGGCCGGGACATGGTCGCCGGCAGCGCCGCAGGAATTCTGCGGACTGTATTACAGCGAGGAGCTGGATTCTGTGTTGGAAGTCAAGCTTGGGGAGAAGGGATTGTCTATCCCGTTTATTCGGCGGAGCGACCTTTTCCTCGTGCCCGTGGCCGAGGACTCCTTTGCCGGTAAAGATGCTTCGACAAAGCTGCTCTTTGTGAGAGGAATAGACGGCAAGATTGCTGAGCTCCGCTTTTCGATGACGGATGCCAGGAATGTAAGGTTTGCCAGGCTTGAGAAACGACCCCAGTAGAAAAATCCCAGGGGGCTCGAGATAGAGGATTCTTTTGGAACGGGCGGGGATTGTCCTCGACAACGCTCGCTTTGACCTCTCGATTGCCCTATGATATACGGGATTCATTGGAGGCGGCATGAAACACTTTAAGTTCAGCAAAACAACGCGCTTTTTGTTTATTCTTACGCTTGCCTTGTTTTTCGGGCTCAGCCTCGCGGCGGCCGCGCAGGACGCGAACGTCAATCCGCTGTTCACCGAAAAGAAGGTCAAAAACTATCTGCCGCACATGACCTGGCCCGAGGTCGAGGAGGCGCTCAAACGAACGGATGTCGTTATCATCCCGGTCGGGTCGATCGAGCAGCATGCCAAGCATCTGCCGCTCGGCACGGACAGTTATGGGGCCATCGAGATTTGTAAGCTGATCGCCCAGAAAGCCGAAGTCCTGGTGGCGCCGGTGGTCCTGGCCGGCCTGTCTACCCACCACATGGGATTCCCCGGAACGATCACCCTCACGCCAGAGACTTTCGAAGCGGTCGTCTATGAAACTGCCTTAAGCCTGATCAAGCATGGCTTCTCCAAGATTCTTATCTATAACGGGCACGGCGGAAACGCGGTTTCGGTCGCTAAAATCATCCTGAAGATCAACCAGACGACCCCGGCCACAGCGTTTGACCTCGACAAAGTTCAAGTCCCGCGGAAGGAACCGCTCTATCCGCCTATTCCCTTTGATGTCCACTCCGGAGTGTCGGAGACGAGCGGGGCGCTTTACCTATTTGGAAGTCTGGTCAATATGTCCAAGGCGGAAAACCCTGTCCTGACATTCCCGCCGGACTTACTCAAGTTCATGGAGATTTCGAAAACGAACCCCGTCTTCAATGAAGTTTGGGGCAACATGTGGTTCCGGCCTCTCGAAACAGGCAAAAAAACGAGCACCCGGGAAATGACCAACACCGGGGCTGTCACTACGGGCGACATTAAAACGTCAACGGCTGAACGCGGCCGCGAGGAGGTCGAGGACTTCGTCTCCGCTGCCGCCAAGTTCATCGAAGAGTGGCGGAAGAAATAGTCTGGAAAAAGCGGCTCCCAATTTATTTTAAAGTGACCCTTTGTCCCGGCCTGAGATCCAGTTCTATGATCTTTTGGGTTGTCTTCGGCTCCATTCCGTTGATTCTGTATCTGGCGCCAAAAGGATTATAAAGCCTGAGTTTGCCGCCTTTTTCGGAAAAGATCCTGACCTCTTTCACCTCTCCGTCCGATTTTTCCGCCGAAATAAGAAAAGCTCCTTGGGCCCGGAGCTTATTAAATGAAACGTTTCCCCATGAAGCGGGGACAGCGGGGAAAATGCGGATGATTCCTGTATGACTCTGCAGCAGCATCTCCTGGATGCCGGAGGCAAAGGCAAAATTCCCCTCCAGAGTGAACGGCCGGTAAGTGAATTTTGATTTTCCGGTCCCGGACTGGTCGCCGTTGACGTGGAAGCTGTTGGGCAGGCAGAAACACGTCGCTAACGTCTTGAGAGCTTCGGCCGCCCCGTCACCGTCCAAGGCCCGGGCCTTGAGGTTGCCGAGCCAGCTGAACGAGTAACCGCACCAAAGGTCCGAGCCATATTTTTCGAGCGTCGCCAGAGTGTGCTTGATTACGGCCTGGTCCTGCGGTCCGTTCGACCAGTCGATGAGCCCAAACGGATGAAAGGCCATCAGGTGGGAAAAATGACGGTGCGATTCACGATAAGGAACACCGGGCGCGAACAAAAAGCCTTCTTCCGGGTCAACTGAAAAATCCGGCCATTTGGCCGATATCGTTCTCCAATTTTCCGCCTCTTCATTTTTGCCCAGCTCCTCCGCCAGTTCCGCCGCAGCGCTGTAAAGCCATTTGATCAAAGCCAGGTCGTAGTTGGTTGTCTCGGTGAACCAGGCCTTGGCACTGTTGTCAAAAATTTCAGGGCTGGAGCTGAGCGGAAGCTTGCGCCGGCCGTTTTCATCCTGCACAGCGATTTCATCGAGATGAACGGCCACATCCTTGATCCAGGGATAGGCGCGTTCTTCAAGAAATGTTCGGTCTATGCTGTGGCGCCAGTGAAGGTAGAAGTGCTGGGCCAGCCAGGCGGCGCAGGTGGGCGAAAAAGAATATTGAATCCAGCCGCCCATGGGCTGCCCGGTCAAGGTGGTCACGCCCGGGACATTGAGCCCTTTGGTCTTAAAATACGCTCGGGTATAACGCTTGAATTCGGGCCGCAATTCCCAGAGCCAGTCAAGAAAACCAAGACCCTCCTCGAGATGATTGGCGCTGTAGCAGGGCCAATAGCTCAGCTGGGTATTGAGGTCATGGTGGTAATCGCCCTTCCAAGGGGGCAGTTTGCCGTCGTCCGTAGTCCAGACAGCCTGGAGGGAAACGGGCGGAGCGCCCCTCCGGGCCGCACACCCGAATTTATATTGCTCGAGATACCATTGTCTTTCCAGGACGTTATCGGGCAGGCGGAGAGAAGACTGGGACCAATAATTCCGCCACCAGGCCTCGTGTTCCTCAAAACTCTGGTCAAGCCCCAGCCAGATTTCTTTGCTGACGCGCTGAGTCGCCGTCGGCTCGCCCTTGTCATCAGAAAACTTCGAGCTGATGCTCCAGATACCCACCATCTCTTCCGTTCCTACGTGTTTCCAGAGCACCGCGATCTCGTAATAAAAGCCTCCCCAGCCGCGCTGGCGGTAGGTCAGGAGATTCCCGGATTCAATAACCGGGCCTTGTTCATAGCCCAGCCAGACGAGGTCCTGACCGGACACGGGTTTAATCACGCCTTCGCTTGCTTCTTTTCCATAGGGAGGCGGTTTCAGGACGGGTCTGAAACCTTTGCGGACGCCCTTGAAACGGAACCAGCCGACGGGCTTTGTGGCATGAACAAATGTCTGGAGAGTTGCACCGCCGGCCCAATATACCCTGCACACGGCCCCGCTGATGAAGAGCCGGACATATTCCGCCTGGCCAAGACCTTCCATGTTGAATTCCAGGGCGCCGGCCGGTATTTTCGTCGGGGCCGGGTCGGCATCATAGGGAACATCAAACTTTTCTTGAACAAGGCGGTAGTTTTTGTTCTTCCATTGCTCGCAGACCCACTTGAATGTCCATTCGGAAGTATTCAGATTGGCCATAGGCCGGAGGTCCCAGAGGTCAGCCCGGTCAAGAGAGAGACGAAGATTCTGGCCGTTCTGCCAGACCAAGGCTCCCACCAGTCCGTTCCCAAGAGGAATGCCTTCATCCCAGCTTTTGGCCAGGTCTTTGAACACGAGGTCATGGCTGGATTCCACGAGCAGCCCGGAATTCTGGCAGCTCATTGCGAAGACGCACCCGAGAATCAAAGGCGAAAGCAACTTTGCCGCAGTCTTCATTGCTTCTTTAGATTGTTCTCAATTTGGGTACAGATACCATAGATCATTTTCAATTCCCACTCGGTCAGCCCGGCCCTGCTGATAAGGTGTTTGATGCTGCGCCCGATAATGGCTTCGAGGTCCTTATTGCCTTTGGGCATGTACCCCAGGAGCAGGAGAGTTGCGTGGATTCTCCGGTAGAGCTTTTGGACCTCTTTATTCTGGACAAACTGGGGGAGTTCCGTTTTGAGCGTTTGCCGGCTGAGTTCATAGGCCACAAGCATGACGGCCTGGCTGAGGTTCAGGGAGGGGAAGGTGGGATTGGCCTGAATTCTAATGAGCAATCCGCATTCTTCGATCTCTTGATTATATAACCCGTTTTGCTCCCGGCCAAAGAGGATGGCAACTTTGTTTTTCGCGGCGGCCTTGACGATTCTCTTCGCGGCCTCTCCAAAAGGGAGGAAAAGGCCTCTTTTGCTTCCGTATCTTCTTGTCGTGCCGATGACGAGCTGCTTATCCGCGATGGCCTGGCGGAAGCCCGGATGAACAACGGCTTGTTCGAGAACGTCTTTACCGCCGCAGGCCATGGACCTGGCATCGTCGTTGAGGAAAGAAGGCGGGTTGACAAGCTCAAGCCGGCGAAAGCCCATGTTTTTCAGGGCTCTTGCCGACGCCCCGATGTTCCCGGGCTCACAGGGTTCGACGAGGACAAAAGAGACGTTGTCCTTCCAGGGTTTCATAAGCTTCAGGCCCTGCCGTTTTTCTCGAGGATATAATAGCAGCGGTCACTGAAAAGAAAATCGGCGATGCTGTAGCCGTGTTTGAAATAAAATCTCAGGGTCCTGCGGAGCGCAGCCTGCCAGGCCGATATGGCCGCCGGCCTAGCCGCCCAAGCATTCATGGATTTCGGGACCTCGACAAGAAGAATCTTGCCGTTCATGTTTAGCCGAGGCCGGCCCGGGAAGTCGCCCCCCATTGTTGCTTTTCTCTCGAGAGCCGTGGGAATGTCAGCAACTTCGTAGCCATCGAACCTGCAGCGCCTGCGCATCTCGACTTTTCTATGGCGGAGCGGCCACTCGATGAGAAGCCTATCCGTCGGGAGGCCGGGAGCGAGGGTCAGGGAAGGGGTCGGTCCGTAAAAGTGAGGCAGGTAAGTCTTGCATCTTGCGGCCAGGACATGGAAATTCAGATTGGCATTTCTGGTCTGGAGGGGGTCCATCGTCCAGGTGATCAGGTCATACCCGAGTTTCAAGACCCGCTCCCGCTGGGCCCATTTCAATTTCTTTCCGATCCCGAGGCCTTGGTATGCCGGCAGAACCGCCAGGTGGTGAGAATGCTGGCAGGGCTTTTTTCCGAAAACAGCCGGGAAAGAAAAAACGAACCCGGCCAGCTTCTTGCCGAGATAAGCGCCGAGGACGATTCCTCCCATCGCGGAAGAAATACGGAACTGATGGACCGGCGTGAGCTCCGTGTCCTCGTGCTTCCAGACAACGCGCTGAATATCCACGAGCTTTTCGAAGTCCGAATAGCGGTCCAGCGTCCGGATCTTGATGATTCTCCTAGTGCGGCCAACCTTGCGGGACATAGACTTAACCTTCTGGAGAATATATCTTTAGTCGGAAATGGCTGTCAATGCGCTTTCCCACATGGTAAGCATGGCCTTTTGTGTGATTCGATATGCGCAGGAAGCCACCCTCGGCCCCCGGCCCCGGGGAACCAGTCCCGTCGGTTCCCCCCGTCGTAAAAAAGCCGACGGGTCCCCCTTCCGCTACGGGGGCTTCAGGGCGGCTTCCTGCGCACATCATGAAGATCCCAGATATGGGCATGCTTTCCTCCAAATGTGATCCTCTTGACCAGCATCGTCCCATATGCGCCGCGGGGAAGGAAAAAGGAAATGCTCATTTTCTTTTTGTCCGGATGGAGCTCGTCTTCGCCCCTGTCGATAATAGAGAGGTCCTCCGGGATGACGAGCGCCCGCCGTTTAAACGACCGGAAATAAATTTTTCTAAGCACTTTTGTCCGGAACAGGCCCGGCCTGAGACTTCTTTCGGCCAGGACGTCTTGGTAGAAAGAGCTGACGAGTTCATCAGGAAGATTCATCCTTGCTGCCGGAGTGGGAATCTCGAGGCCGGCCAGATAGGAAAAAACAACCTCGTCGAGACCGCTCCAGAAAAAATAACTCCCGGCCATGCCATCGACCTCTGCGAGGTCTTCGACCTTGAGCTTCAAGATTCTCCTGAGAATTTCGTTCCACAGATAGGATTGGAAGGCGGCATAAAGCATGGAGATTTCTTCTTGCGGCAGCAAATGGAGCGCCCTGGCAAAAGCCTTGGGATGGTCCGAGAGATAGCCGAAAACCCTTTTTTCAAGGGGGTCCTGAGCCTGACTCAGGCAAGCCGGCCAATCTCGCCAATTCTCGTAAAGCGCGGTTTTTCTATGCCTCTCGCTTTTGCCCGAGTTCGGGCCGGCGCTCGTGAAATAAACCTGCAGGGCTCCGTTCCAGTGCCGCCTCAGGATTTTCTCAGCGAAGAAACCTCTTTCCGGGTCATAACTCCTGAATCTCTGGTCATCAAAGAAATTCGCGAACCCGGATCTCCTGGCCTCTTCTATGTTCCTCTCCAAGAGGTCAAGACCGGCGAGACTCCTCATCGTTATCGTGAAAGAGTTTCCCTGGATGAGGTCGGGACCCATCGGCCGGTCCATGAACCCTTGAGACGTCAGGGAGAAATTCTTCCCTTCTTGACTGAAGTCGCCTGGCGCTGCGACAGCGATAAATTGATAAGTTAGACCATGCTTGTCTTTTTTCCCGCCGTAAGAGAATTTTTCCGGGGGCAGCCCGAGAGACCGGGAAAGTTGATGAATGAGATCGAGCGTGTTCCAATGGGATTTCGTCAGGAGATAGACTCTGTATTTCCCCTTTTGGCGGAGAGGCAGATCCGCTTTTTCCTGGACGATGAAATCTTCAGGGACCGCTTTGATCAAGGGCGCCTACTTGAAGATGTTCAAGAAGACGGTGATAAGCATGGCGTTCGTGAAATCGATAAAAAAGGCCCCGACCATTGGGACAACCAGAAACGCCCGTGGCGCCCGGCCGTAGCGGTCGACGAGGGCCTTCATGCTGGCCATGGCATTGGCCGTCGTTCCGAGCATAAAGCCGCAGAAACCGCCCCCCATAACGGCTGAGTCGTAATCTTTGCCCATGAGCTGGAAAATCGGCCAGAAACAGGCAAGCGCTATCATGGTCACCTGAGCCAGCAGGATGACGATAAGCGGCAGGACAAGCCCGGCGAGCTCCCATAACTTTAGGGTCATTAGAGCGAGGGCGAGGAAGAGCGATAAAGACACATGTCCGATATCGTCAAGCGTCCTCTGGGAAAGGCCGATTAACCTTGTCACATCGTCAAGATTCCTGATGATGGCTGCAACAAACATGGCGCCGATATAGGCCGGAAGGGTGAAGCCCAGAGCCGCAAAACCTCTGCTTAGCCAGGACCCGATCCACATTGCCACGAGCAGGACAACCAGATTCTTGAGGAGAACGTATGACTCCTTGTCTTCGCCCACGGGCGCCTCTGCCGCCGGTTCAAGCATCTTTTCTTCAACAATATTCTCGGCCGTGACCGCAAGGGCCGCCTTTGGATGAGTGCGGACCTTTCTCAACCGGTGACGCTCGATCAAGGTCGTGCCGACGGGCCCGCCGATCAACCCTCCCGAGATAATTCCGAACATCGCTGCGGCAACTGCGATCGTAGCCGCGCCCGTGACGCCGGCCTTTTCGAAGAGCGGGGCGAAGGCCAGGCCTGTTGCCGGCCCTCCTGTCAGGGTGACTGAGCCGCTCAGGACGCCGAAGAGCGGGTGGAGGCGGAAGAGCAAAGCGATGCCGGCCCCGAGCACGTTCTGGAGGACGGCAAAAACTGTCGAGATGAGGAAGAAAATTAAAACTTGAGGCCCGCCCACCTTGAGAAGCCGCAAGCTGGCGCCGAACCCGATGGTGGTGAAAAATGCAATCATCAGCGGGTCCCGGAGGGTCGTGTCAAATTTGAAAAGCGTCACTCCAGATTGGCGGGCAATCAGGACGATGATGGCAACAATCAGCCCGCCGACAACGGGCGCGGGGACGTTGTACCTGGAAAGGGGCCGGATGACCCGGCAAAGCCCATAGCCGATGAAAAGAATGACACCGGCAAAGGCCAATGTATGGATGAGGTCGAGGGCCAACATCGGAAGCTCTCCTTTAGTCCATTACATATATCGTAAGGCAAAGAATGAAGTCAAACAAATAAAATGAGAAATCTTTTAAAACGCGACTGGAATTTGATATGATATGTCAACTCAAAATGACCACTTTAAGGAGAGAAATCAAACCATGATGGAAACCCAGAACAGACAATCCGTGGGCAACGGCCAAGCCGGCAAAACTCCGAGATCTCTCCCGAGAGTCCTCGGTTTGGTCGATGTAATTGGAATCGTCGTGGGGACGATGATCGGGTCAGGAATTTTTATCGTGCCCGCCTCTATCGCCGCCGGGCTGGAAGCCCCCCTGGTTATTCTAGCCGTGTGGGTTGTCGGAGGGTTGCTGACTTTTTTTGGAGCTCTCTCGCTTGCCGAGCTTGGCGCGGCCTACCCTCAGGCCGGCGGAATGTACGTTTTTCTGCGAGAAGGCTTTGGGCCCCTGATCGGGTTCCTCTTCGGCTGGACCCTTTTCCTGGTCATCGACTCCGGAACAATCGCCACCCTCTCTGCGGCCTTCTCCACCAAGTACCTGCCCTACTTTGTCAAACTGCCCCCTTGGGGGACAAAGCTTGTTTCAATCCTGTTCATAGCCTTCCTTGCGACCGTCAATTACATCGGCGCGCGCTGGGGAGCTAACTTACAGAATTTCCTGACCACAATAAAGTTTATCGCCCTGACGGGGCTGGCCGCCATCGTTTTCCTTTTCGCCAAGGGCAATGTCGCCAATTTTCATACGCCTTCCCCCAAAGGTTTTTCCCTCGATGTCATCGGCAAGTTCGGCGTGGCTCTCGTCGCCGCTCTGTGGGCATATAAAGGTTGGGAAACTTCCACTTTCAGCGCCGGCGAGCTCAAGAAGCCGGAGAGGAATCTGCCGCTGGGAATATTTATCGGGACGGTGGCGGTGATCTTCCTCTATCTTGCGGCCAACCTGGCTTATCTCTATGCCTATCCCTCGAGTTTCATCGCCACATCAAGCCGCATCGGAGCTGATGCTATGAATGCCGCCGTTGGGCCGGTCGGGGCTTCCATCATTGCCTTCATCATCCTTTTCTCCATCACGGGCGCTGCCAACGGCCACCACCTCACCAGCCCGCGGGTCTATTATGCCATGTCCAAAGACAAGCTGTTTTTCAAGACTCTGGCCAAAATCCATCCCCGGTTCCTCACGCCTCACATCTCCATCGTGGCCTTAGCTGTGTGGAGTTCCGTGCTGAGCTTGAGCGGAACTTTCGAGCAACTGTACACCTACGTGATTTTTGGCCTATGGATTTTCATGGGACTGACTGTTGCGGCCGTGATCATCCTCAGGAAAAAGGCGCCCGACCTGCCGCGGCCCTACAAAACGTGGGGGTACCCGGTCACGCCGATCCTGTTCGTCTTGGCAGCTCTCTTTATCTCGGTGAACACCCTGATCAGGCAGTCCAAGGAATCTTTAATCGGGCTCGGGATCATCGTGCTCGGAATCCCGGCCTATCTCTACTGGAAGAGCAGGCTGGACAAAAAGCCCGCTGAATAAAGAATTCGCACTGCCCGGCCGATTTTCTCTTCTTTCCTTCAGGTTGCATTCAGCCCAGGCCCATATTACTATAATGGCCGCAATCCTTGAAGCTCATGGACGATCGCCAGGAAATGTCTCGAGGGAAAACTCCCCGGACGGCCTATCTCTTGTTGGCCATTTTTCTCATTTTCATTGCCCATTCTCTGTTCTTGCAGTGCGTGGCTGAGGACGCTTTTATCTCCTTCCGGTTTGCCAAAAATTTAGCCAGTGGGCACGGCCTGGTCTGGAACTTGGGGGAGAAGCCTGTCGAGGGCTACACGAATTTCCTCTGGGTCATCATTGCCGCGGCTCTCCTGAAATTGAACCTGAATATTTTGTGGCTCTCCCAGGCCATCGGAATAATAGCGGGCCTCCTGGCCATCTTGTACACCTATAGATTTTCCTGGAGATTTGCGGGACTCAGCAGGCGGACTTCCCTGATTCCCTGCCTTTTTCTTGTCCTCTCAGGGCCTTTTGCCGCTTGGGCAGCGAGCGGCATGGAGACAAACCTGTTTGCCCTGTTTGTTTTGATGGCCGCTTACTATTTTGTCAGCTTTGGGAAGGGTGCGGCGGCAAAAGATTTGTATTTATGTTTTATTTTTTTGTTTTTCGCCACTTTGACTCGGCCGGAGGGCTTCCTGATATTTGGGTTGATTTTTGCTCTGAGCCTGCTTTTGCTTTTTTTGAATAGACGCTCCCCTAAGAGTCTCTTCTGTCCTTTGCTCTCCTATGTCATCCCGTTCTCGGCCTACTTCTTCTGGAGGTATTTTTATTTTGGATACCTGTTGCCTAACACCTTTTACGCTAAAACCGGCGGCGCGGCACTTCAATATTTGAGGGGATTGGAGTATGTGAAGTTTTTTGCGGTCTATTTTCTGGCTCCTTTCCTCCCGGTCCTCCTCTGGTTCGCCGCTTCAAAAAGAAAGAGCTTTTTCAGAAGAGCAGAGTCCGGGATCATCGCTGACCACATTAATAAGTATCTTGGCATCTACTCGAGCCTCATCATCGTGCTTTCCTATACGCTTTATATCGTTTATGTCGGCGGCGATTACATGGCTATGTGCAGGTTCTTCGTCCCGGTGTTGCCTTTCATCTATATTATCTTTGGGTTTTTTATTGGTGGAATCGCAAGGCCGGCAAGTCCCTCAAAAGTTAAGACCATTTTTCTATTTATTTTCGTGCTCTTTGCGGCTGCAGCCACAATTATTCAGTCGACGCCTTTGGAAAAGTCTTTCTCCAAGAAGCCAGCCTACATGCACGGCACTTATAGAGGCATCGAAACGGAGAGATGGCACACGGCCAGACTCACGCTTCTCGGAAAGTTTTTTGATAAATACAAGAACAATGCCGGCGAAAGCGTCGCCTCGACGGCCATCGGGGTCATTCCCTACTGTGCCGACATGAAGATCATCGATTTTTTTGGACTGGTCGACCCCTATTTAGCCCACCAGGAGATCCGGAATGTGGGAGCGGGCTGGCCGGGGCATGAAAAGATAAACCTGGATTATCTTTTTTCCAAGAGGCCGACCTATATCATGTACCGGAGGGAATTCACCAGACAGCCGCGGGAGATGAAAGAGTTCTGGCGGCACCCGGTCATCTTGAACGAGTACAAGGTGACCGCGGTCTGGCTGAATGACCAAAAGAATCATGACGAAGGCTACTTTTCCTTCCTGGAGCTCAAAGACAATACGCATGACCCCCGAGTGGAAAAATTCTTTAAACGGCCTACTTAACGCAGCCCTTCGGCTCTTGCTGACTCTCGCAGGCGCGTGTCTGACGAGGAAAACTTAACCGGTGTTAGGCGGCATTTGGTTTGACAAATAGAAAAAAAGCGTAGGCGATTGCGAATGCGCCATACAGGGCGAGACTAAACCAGCCAAAGAAGTTAGGCTTTCCTGTAAACTGAAAAAAGATCGAGGCGACACAGCCAATTGCGTCTTGGGCAAAGAGTGCTAAGGCAATTGCCTTACGGCTATCGATTGATGCAGTTCTCATTCCGAACCACATGAGCGTGGCAAAACCCAGGACGGAACCCCCTACCAGGCGAGTCAACCAAATGGCCGTTTCGTCTGGGACCAGGCCATACAACCAAAAGAAAAAACCAGGGAAAAGACACCAAGAGATGCCGAAGAAAGCGGCGAAAAAAATGTTGACAGTGAAAAGATGACGTAGCTTCATGCCGACCTCCTTTTTGTTTTTCTGCTGCCCCGGCTAAATGATTGTAAATGGAGCCGTGTCCGCGTCCCATGAAGCGCGCATCGAGGCCGGGGAGCTGATCATGGCCTGTCGTGTCGAAACACGACGCCGTCCTTCATGACGAAAATTACCTTCTGAAGGACTGTGATGTCCTGCAAAGGATCACCCGGCACGGCCACAATATCGGCGAGCATCCCGGGGGCCAGATGGCCTATTGAGGCGGACTGGCCGAGCAATTCGGCGGCGACGGAGGTGCCTGCTTTTATGGCATCCATCGGGCTGAATCCGGCTTTTTTGACCAGGAGCTCGAATTCTTTCGCCTGGTTGACCGACCAGGAAAAGGAACCGGCATCCGTGCCGAGGGCGATTTTAAGCCCTTTTTTGTAGGCACTATTGAGCGCCTTATATTCGATTTCGAGCATTTGCCTGAGCTGCTGGGTCCCCCTCTTTTCAAAATCATCCTCGAATATAAGCAAGGTCGGGCACCAATACGCTCCCTGTCGTTTCGCTTGATCGATGAGGGTGTCGTCAAACCCGCTTCCGTGCTCAATGCTGTCGATCCCGGCCTCCAGAGCGGCCTTTATTCCATCCCGGCTGATGGCATGGCCGGCCACTTTGCGTTGCAGTCTGTGGGCTTCATCGACCATGGCCGTCAGTTCTTCCCGGGTGAAATTCGTCAGGCCAGATATTCCGCCGTCTTTGTCAATAAAGAATGGCCAATCCACATAGATCTTGATCCAATCTGCGCCATTGGCGACCTGCTCTCGAACCGCCTTCAGACAATCATCTTTCCCGGCCACCATCTGAGCGCCCTTGGGAAGATCGAGCTCCCAGGAATAATCATCGGGCATATAGCGTCCTGGTGTGTTCAATCCCCGCGTGGATACCCAGAGTCGCGGCCCCGGGATGAGGCCCATATTGACTGCTTTCTTCACGTCCACATCGGCGTACATGGCCCCTTCAGACTCGACATCCCGCAAAGCCGTGAAGCCGTTCCAGAGCGCTTTGCGAATGTTGGCGACGGCGCGAATGGTCCGGAAAGGAGTCGAATTCTTATAAAGGTCAGCCCCATAGTCGTCTACGCCGTCGACCATAATATGAGTGTGAGTATCTATGAAGCCGGGAAGCACGGTTTTGTCGCTGAGGTCAAGAAAGACGGCGTCTTTTGGGATGACGGCATTTTCACCGAGCGCAGTGATCTTATTCCCTTGGACAACGATAATGACATCCTGGCGGACCAGAGCGCTCTGCCCATCAATGAGCCGCCCGGCTTTGATGGCGTAGGTCTCACCCGGCGAAGCGGAAGCTGCCAGAAACACGAGACCTGCCAGGATCAGCAGACTGGTTCCTGTCTTTTTAATCATCGTCTGACCTCCTTAAAAGCTAAGAATCCCGTTTTTGGCTCTGCCAGCCGAGCGAGCCTCTTTGCGACAATTTGCCCCTCAGCTCATCCCGAGAGATAATAAATCGCCGCGTTGGCGCCTGTCAAGTTAAGCTGAAACCAGCGGAGAGCGGCCGGAGAAACCCGCGTTCTCTCTGAAAACGGCTCTCGTACTCCGCCAGGAACCTGTCGAAGCAATGAAAGAGACCGCGGTAGAGGACCGTGCGCTCTCAAGAAAAAAAGATGAGCGGTCAGCAGCGTTGTCTCTAGCAGGGGGGTTATCTTCTTTGTCTTGACATCGACCAGAGTCGGAAATAACATCTTTTCATGAGAATAATGCTGATTCCGAGGCATATCGGGATGGAAAATCAGGCGAGGCGAAAACCGAGTATTTATCTCTCGGAGTTTGAGATCCGCGCTTTATCAATCCTGGCTGTCCAATGCAGGAAATGAGGGCAAAAAAGAGGAGGTTATTCAATGAAAAATCTGCGACTCTTACTTATCGTTTCCTGTCTTATCGTGGGCGGGATTCTGGCCGCCGGCAGGGCCAAACCCGGCTACGAGGGAATCGGAGCTCCCGACCGTGAAAGAGACGGGGTTCAGACGGAGCAAAAGTCTATCCAGGCAGTGCGGAAGGCGCTTAAACAAAGTCCTTTGATCATCGCCGCTCCGAGCCCGACAAAGCCGGACCTCTTGATCGAGCGCCTCCATATTTTTGCGTCGGGGAGTTCCTTGCAGGAGCTGAATCGAAACATTAGTCCGGGGGAGGCGATCAGCCTCGCCTGCGATCTTTACAACATTGGCCTCGATCTCGGGTCGGGCCAAAACTGGAAAATCGGGTACTACATCGACGGGACGCTGGTGGGCACGAAAGACTGGATCGGCGGGATGGAGAGCGGCCGGGGGCCGAGAATGGGGATAGCCTGCACCGCGCCTCAACAGGAAGGAGTCCATTATTTTGAATGCCGGCTCGACATGGACAATCTTCTCGTCGAAATGGACAAGAGGAATAACCGTGAGGAGATTCCCTTCCGCGTGGGGCCGGCCACGCCCACGACGGGCGATCAGCCGGATCTGATCATAAAAGAGATCGGGCTGGACGGGAAAAAGGTCGTCGTCTGGGTCCAGAACATCGGAGGCGGGACTGCGCACTTTGTCCAGGTCCTTTTTTATATCAACGACGTTGCTTTGGCTCCGCCTGTCTTCGCTTCTGGGACTGACTCCGAAAGCCCTATCCCTCCCGGAGGCTTCCGGACCTTTACGAATTACAATTGGCATTTGTGGCTCGATAAAACATTTGTCTATAAAGCCGTCGTCGACCCAGACAATCGAATTCAGGAATCTAACGAATCGAATAATACGCTGGCGACGCGTTTCGCGATCCGCTGAAAAAACGGAGCCGCGCATCTGACGAGGAAAACTTGACCGGATTTGATTAAGAGAGAATTAGGTGCATGGGAATTCAGTGCATTACATATGACGTCCCCCAATTGGCAATTTGGGGATTCATAGCTGAATACCAAATGGTCCTAAAGGCTCGTCAGCTTAGCGCTGACCAGTCGGTTGAGACTGATTCCCTGTTCCGCGGCTTTGATGGCCAGGGCGCGGTGGACCTCCGGCGGAATCCTGACAACAAATTTTCCGCTGCATGGTCTTTGGGACAGCGGAGTGGGTGGGGATTCTCCGTTTCTCTCCATGTCCTCAACAGCTTTTTTTACGGTTCGGCGAATTCCTTTTAGGGCCGCCTCGGGACTTCCGGCCAGCCAGCTGAGGCTGGGAAATTCGGCGCACAGCCCGACAAATTCCTGATCGTCCTCAGACCAGGTGATTCTGTAGGTATAGCGGTCAACGTTCCGGCTCATTCTTGGCCTCCAATCTTTCGATCGCGATAAGCACTTGCCTTACCTGGTAAGCCTTGGCCATACCTTTGGTATTTTGAATGTTGACTCTCGGGTCTGCTGGCCAGGGCGTCTTGTAGATTCTGTGACTTCCTCCTCGCTGCCTTGGCGGTCCAAAATAATAATCGCAGACTTTACAAAGATCCCTGAATCGCACATTTTTGGGATTGCGCCTTATTCTTTTAAGGATGGGAGCAATGTCATCCTTATTCATGATATCATTATTGATACTAATGTCAAGATTTTTGTTAATATTTTGTTGTCTTGAAATAAGACGCTGCGGTTGGTGTTCTTTTCTCGGGAATAGAGGGGACAGCATACGTAATACACAAAATTCGAGAGAGTCGTGCCGCAGATGCCGGCTTTACCCCCATAAACAAATAGCGTAACATCTCCGTGGAGTGTCACGATTGGGGCGATCGCGGGGGTGCAGGCGGTGGCGGTCGGCATCTTTCTGGCCAGGGCGGAGGCCAGATGGAGGCAGTCGAACCCACGCTTCACCGACCCTTTAGGGAGAATTGGCCTTGAGAGATGGACTCGAGACGCCTCAAATCAATAATAGACCTCCCGGCGGTGACCTATCCGGACAACCAGGATAATGAGCCGGGCTTTGTCTTTCTTGAAGATGACCCGGTAGGTCCCGATGCGAAGACGATAGAGAGCCTCTTCCGGGCCGCTGAGCCTCCTGATGTTGTTCTTGAGTGCGGCCGGGTTTCTGGCCAGGATCAGGAGCTTGGCCTTGATAATTTTCTGCCTTGCACGGTCGATTTTTTTAAGGTCATCCAGCGCCCTATCCAGAAACACAAGTCGATACACTCAGATCTCAGATCCCCAGGTCTTTCCAGACGTCTTCGGCATCGATGAGCTTGGCCTTGCCCTTTTCGAGCTCCTTCAAGCGTTTCCGCGCGACCTGAAGATCCAGAAGGTCAAAATAGACCGCTAAGGCTTTCTCGATCAGAGAACTCTTTTTTTCGCCGAGCTCTTTGGCCAGGCTTTCCAGTTCCTGCGAGATTTCGGCGTCGATCGTAATATTATGCCGCACCTGCATATCCTCGGCCTCCTTACCTATACACCGATTATGCACATATTTTGTGTATAGTCAAGAGGCTTCGATGAAGTGGTTCTCTTTATAAACCTAGAAGCCGGGGCCGCGGCGGCATTCTCATTGGGCTGGTTTGACTATTTTCCCAAAAGTTTTTATGCTATACGCATCCCAGCCAGGGGAACATGGCCCATGAAATGCCCCAGGTGTCAGTTTGAGAATCCTGAAACTCAACGCTTCTGCGGTGAGTGCGGCACTCAATTATTCTCCACCAAAAGCATCCCCCTCTCTCCGACCGAAACTCTCCAAGCTCCTATTAAAGAACTCACCATGGGTTCCACGTTTGCCGGACGCTACCAGATCATTGAGGAGCTGGGTAAAGGCGGGATGGGGAAGGTCTACAAGGTCTTCGATACAGATATCAAAGAAAAAGTGGCTTTGAAGTTGCTAAAACCGGAGATTGCCTCTGACAAAGAGACGATTGAACGGTTCTCCAATGAACTGAAGTATGCCCGCAAAATCAGCCACCGGAATGTCTGCCGGATGTATGATTTGGGTAAGGCAGAGGGGACGAACTTCATCACCATGGAATATGTCGAGGGCGAGGACCTGAAGAGCATGATCCGGATGACGGGAATGCTCGGGATAGGGACGGTGCTGAGCGTCGGAAAGCAGGTCTGCGACGGCCTCACTGAAGCTCACAGCCTGGGGGTTGTCCACCGGGACCTGAAGCCCACAAATATCATGATCGACAAGGGCGGGAACGCCAAGATCATGGACTTTGGCATCGCCCGGTCAATAAGAGAGAAAGGGATCACCGGACCGAGTATGCTGATCGGGACACCAGAATACATGTCTCCGGAGCAGGCGGAAGCAAAAGAGGTCGATCATCGGTCCGATATCTACTCGCTGGGCATCATCCTATACGAGATGGCGGCCGGAAGAGTCCCGTTTGAGGGGGAGACTGCTCTCAGCATCGCCATGAAACACAAGGGGGAGATGCCGAAGAACCCGAAGCAGATTAATCCCAACATCCCTGAGGACCTGAGCAGCGTAATTCTGAGATGCCTGGAGAAAGATAAAGCCAGCCGATATCAAACTGCCGCTGAAGTCCGCTCCGAGCTGGAAAATATCGAAAAGGGAATCCCAACCACGGAACGGGTCATGCCCGAGAAAAAGGCCTTCTCTTCAAAAGAGATCACCGTCACTTTTGGCCTGAAAAAATTGTTTGTGCCTGTTCTTGTCCTTGCCTTGCTTATCGTAGCTGCAGTAGTCATCTGGAAGGTTTTGCCCAAAAAGGAAGCGGCGCCCGCGGCCTCGGCCAAAAAATCGATCGCTGTGCTCCCTTTTGAGGATTTAAGCCAGGCCAAAAATAACGAATACTTGTGCGATGGAATTTCAGAAACGCTCATCAATGCCTTAACTAATATCGAGGGCCTGTGGGTTCCTGCCAGAACCTCAGCCTTTTTCTTCAAGGGGAAAACCCAGGACATCCGGGAGATCGGCCAGAAGCTCGGCGTGGACAATGTGCTTGAGGGAAGCGTCCAGGTGGCCGGGGATAATCTTCGGGTCACAGCGAGAATCAGCAACGTCCAGGACGGACGCCAAGTCTGGTCTGAAATCTACAATCGTAAGATGGCCGATATGTTTTCTATCCAGGACGACATTGCTAAAGCCATAGTGACAGCGCTAAAGATCAAGATATTGGGGGAGAAGAGCGCGCCTCTCGTAAAGAATTATACCGAGAATCTCGAGGCCTATAGTCTTTATTTGCAGGGCCGCAATTTTTGGAACAAGAGGGCTGCGCCAGACCTATTAGAATCCATTGAATATTTCGAGAAAGCGCTTGAAATCGACCCGAATTACGCGCTTGCCTATGCGGGCCTGGGCGATGCTTACTACATTCTTGGGAACAATGGCATTTGGCCGCCTGAAAAGGCGTATACTGAGGCAAAGGCAGCGGTATTAAAGGCATTAGAAATTGATGACACACTCGCAGAGGCTCACGCTTCTTTGGCCGGTATTATAGAGGAGTATGATTGGGATTTCGTTGGCGCGGAGAAGGAATTCAAGCTGGCCATTGAACTCAATCCTGGTTATGCCACAGCCCACCAATTTTATGGCTACTATTTATCAAACTTGGGCCGGCATGAGGAGGCCATAAAAGAGATTAGGATCGCCCGGAATCTCGACCCCTTATCGCCCAGGATAAGTGCCAATGTGGGTCTTTTTCTGTATTTTGCACGTCGCTATGACCAAGCCGTTGAAGAATTGAAAAAAGCACTTGAAGTCGACTCAAATCACGCGGCCACTTACTGGTTCCTTGGATGGGCTTATGACGCGATGGGGAAATATGAAGATGCTCTCAGATGCCATAAGCGAGCTAATGAGCTTATAGGAATACCCATGGGCGAGGGGCCTAATATCGCAAGCTGCTATGCGCATATGGGCAAACGGGAAGAGGCGCGAGAAATACTCAATAGTCTAATAGAGTTTTCAAGAACGAACTACTTCCCTTCCACAGCCATAGCCTGGCCCTTTTCAGCCCTAGGAGAGAAAGACCAGGCCTTTGCCTGGCTCGATAAGGCTTGCCAGGAGCGCGATCCGTTTTTATTAATGTATCTGAGAAACGTGCACCTCTTTGACCCGCTGCGCTCCGACCCGCGCTATGAGGAGCTTCTGCGAAAAATCGGCTTAGAAAAATAGGGGGGGTGATTTAAAAAGGCCAAAAGCAGAAAGAGCCGGGTTCGCTCTGGACCTCAGGATCACGAGCCGGATCTTCCGGGCCGCGACCTCAGGAAAACGAAGGAGTCGCTTGTAGCCGATTGTCGTGCCTCTGGCGAAGGCCTGCCATTCCTTGCCATTCCAAGCTTCAAGCGAGAATTCCTCGATTCTCTGGCCAATGCGGATATGTTCCTGGAGCATGGCCACGTCGAAGGTCCGCACTTCCGGAAGCGTGAATTCAAGGACGGCGGGTTCAGCTCCGTCTTCTGTCGTCCAGTAAGTCATTTTGTCTTCATCAAGGACAAACCCGGCTTTGTGGCCTTTTGCTTCGTTGGAGGCGTTTACGGCAGCGCCCCGGGCCAGATTTTTAGCGAAGGTGCGGTCGAGAATCTGCCGCATTCCCTTGAGGCTTTTGATATCGTTCTCGTGAATGAGGCCGCGCTTGTCCGGCGGCACGTTGAGGAGGAGGACGGAATTCCGGCCCACGGAGCTGAAATAAATATCGACGAGTTTCTCCGGCGTCTTGACCTCGCCATCCTGGCTCTGGTGATAGAACCATCCCGGCCGGATGGAGACATCGGTTTCAGCCGGGTACCAAGCCAGAGCTTTGGCGCCCTTGATTTTTTCCCTGCCGCCGAGGTCCTCGGCGGTCATGTCTCCGGGGATGAAGAGGTCGTCGAGTGAAGTCGGTTTCTCTGAAGAAGCGTCTGCGGCCGTTTCGGGAGTCTTGACCTCGACGGGAACAACACTCCACTCCGTTTCCCGGCCGTACCCCGATTCTGTCCCGACCCAGCGGAGATCCGGCCCCATGCCGAAGATGACCGCCTGGGGTTGGAGCTCCCGGACGACGCGGTAATAGGATGGCCAGTCATAGACCTGCCTCTTTCCGTTTGGGCCTTCGCCGCAGGCGCCGTCAAACCAAACTTCGGCGATCTCGCCATAGTTGGTCAGGAGCTCGCGCAGCTGGCGGCGGAAATGTTCATTATAAGCTGGGGAGTCGCCGTAAGTCGGCTCTTGCCTGTCCCAGGGCGAAAGGTAAATCCCAAACTTCAGGCCGGCTTCCCGGCAGGCTTCGGATACCTCCTTCACCACGTCTCCTTTGCCGCCACGCCAGGGACTTGCCTTAACGCTGTGCTGCGTATATTGGCTCGGCCAGAGGCAGAACCCATCGTGATGTTTTGCGGTTAAAATAAGCATCTTCACGCCCGCGTCTTTGAGGGCCTTGATCCATTGGCGGGCGTCAAAATCGCTGGGATTGAAGAGAGTGGGGCTTTCCGTCCCTTCTCCCCATTCGCGATGGGTAAACGTGTTCATGCCGAAGTGGGCGAAAGCGATGAACTCCATTTCCTGCCAGGCCATCTGCCGCGGCGAAGGGACGATGTGGGCAGCCGTCCACACGATACCATCCAGCGGCTCCCCCGGCTTGACGAGGACAAAACTGGGAGCTTGGGGCTGGTCCGCCGGGCCTTGTGGCCAGAGGTTCAGGGTTTCGATGGCGTGATGGCCGGCCTTGAGCTTAAGGCTATTGTTCTGGAAGGGGAAAGGCCTCCCTTCTTTTTCGGTCATGTTGGCGAGCTCTGATTTGGCTGCGGCAAGAACAAGGAAGATGAGCGTGAGAGAGAAAATGGCGAGCCCGATTCTTTTCGGCATGAGGCCTCCTCGCAGTCGCTTCTTTCTCAGAGGATATCGGTTTACCGGTCCAGGACTGAAAGATCCGGGACGAGAAGTCTCTTGATTTCAGGCAGGTTCATGTTGTCGGGCGTGGCCAGGAGAACGCCAGTGTCAATGTATTTCTGATATGGCTCCCCCTTCAGGTAGGCCATCGCTGTTTTCACGCTGTCATAGCCCATCCGAATCGGGTCCTGGAGAACCAGGCCGGCAAGCTCCCGTTTTTCCAGCGCCTCAATGAGTTTCCTGGACGTGTCAAACCCGACGTGGATGACCTTTCCGGCCAAACCCTGGTCCTCAAGCGCCCGCAAGCAGCCAAACGTAGTTGATTCGTTCGGAGTGAAAATCGCGTCCACTTCATGAAAACGGGACAGAAGATTTTCCGTCGTTTGATAGGCCGTCTCCGTGGTGATCCCGCCATACTGGTTGTCCGAAAGAATCGTGATGGCGGGGAATTTCGTCCGGATGGTTTCCAGGAATCCCTCTTCGCGCTGCCGGTTTCCTTCTACGCCCTCTATGATCCGGAGGAGGATCAAGTTCCCCCGGCCCTGCATGAGCGAGCCGATCCGTTCTCCCGCAAGCACACCCCCCTTGCGGTTGTCGGTGGCGACATAGGCAACATGGAGGTTGCCGCTCAGAGCCGAGTTGAAGATGACCGTCGGTATGCCGAGTTTCTTGGCCTCCTCAACGGGCGGGACCAGAGCCCTGTCATCGAGCGGGGAGAGGATCAGGGCATCGACCCCAGCGGAGATCATCGTTTCGACGATCTGGATCTGTTCATTCCGGTCGTCTTCCTTGAGCGGACCTTTCCAGATGATCTCGACGCTGAGTTCAGCGGCGGCTGTTTGCGCTCCGGCATGTACGGCCTTCCAGAACTCGTGGGTCGTGCCCATGGGAATGACGGCCAGCCGGAGCTTCTTGCCGGGCTTCTGAGCCGTGATCTCTCCTTTTCCGCAGGCTGTAAACAGGACAATCCCGCCGAGGGAAATTAGGGATATTGCGATAAAAACAAAGCGCCGAATAAGGCTCTGACGATTGAAGTTCATTGAGGATGTCCCAAGATAGCACAAAGGTCAGAAAAAATCCAAACTCAAAGAGGACGGAGTAGCATTCCAAAATCTGTGATGATCGAACAAGGATTTTGAGAAGGGGTTGAGCGACCATCACGCGGAGATCAGCCTGAGAGCCCGTCTTCCGAGGGAAGCCGCGGGCCTTATTATCATTATGCTCGAATAGGGCGAGGGGTGTGGGTGAAGAAGGCCGTCCGGAAGCGGAGCGGGGAGCCAAGCCCTTTTCAAAACCCCTTTATTACGGAATGTGGGATGCTTCCAGAGGACGGTTCTCGGGGAGGAGATCCCAACGGGGCTATCTTCTCCCCTTCTTCAGCGCCCGTATTTTCCATATTCCCGGAACGCCTCGTACATGGCCAGGATATTTTCTAACGGGACATCCGGACCGATTTCGCCGCAGGCGATGAGGCCTCCCTTCGAAGTGCCGCAGGCCTCAAAGGTCCTCTGGACCTCCTCCTTCACCTCAGCTGGGGAGCCGAAAGGGAGGACATGCTGCCTATCGATATCCGTGCGAAAAGCGACTTTCCCTCGGCCGTTAGCGGCAATCCAATCGTGTCCGACTACCGCAACCTGGCAGTTGATGACATCGACGCCGGCTTCAATGAGGTCACCGAAGATATCGTTGATAAATCCGTCGCTGTGATACCAAACGTCCATCCCGGCCTCATGGACGCGCTCAAACATCGCCGCGTAACGCGGCTTGAAGACACGGCGCCACACTTCGGGTCTGATAAGAAGGCTCCGCTGGCCGCCCCAGTCGTCGGCGAAATGCAGCCCGTCGTATTCGAGTTTCGTCCACTTGTCGAGCCAGCGCAGGTTAAAGGCAAAGAGGTCATCGATGAGCCTGTAAAAGGCCGGCGATTCGCCGGCCAGATCCATCATGAAATTTTCCATGCCGCGGAGCTGCTGGAGCTGTTCAAAATAGGTCCCCCAGGCGCCCCGGGCGTACCAGCGCTCGTCGAATCCGCACATGTGACCGCTGTAGAGACGGCCTGTGGGAGGACCGGCGGGGAAGTCCCCGGGCCATTTGTATTCCTGATAGCGGCCCAGGTCTTTGATCGGCCAGTCTACGGGGACTCCGCAGACTCCCGTCCATTCGACCTGCCAGACTGTTCCGAAATCGTCCCGGTTGAGACCCTGTTTATACTGTGGCGGGAATTTTTCAGGAGGAAGGTCGTCCACGTAGCCCCAGCCGAAATCCTCCCGAAATTCTTCGAGGATCTCGCCGAGCGCGCGGCCGTGTTTGATCTGAGCCGCGGGCAGGACGGCATGAGAGATGGGCGCGCGGTCGGGTGCATGGAACCGGATGGCCCGCTTGACGCGTTCCCGGGAGTTCACGGGAGATCTCCTTCTCAGGCGACCAGCGTAACGAGATAGGCGACGGTCAAGATGATCAAGACGACAATCGTGATGCCTGAAATAATATTGTAGCCCTTTTTGTTGACGTGCTCGCCCATCAGCTTTTTATTGTTGACCAGGACCAGCATGAAGATGAGAATGGCCGGGAGGACGATTCCGTTAATAATCTGGGAAATGTACATCACCGAGAAGAGCGGGATCTTCGGGAGGAGGATGATGCCAGCGCCCAGAAAGATTAACAGGGAATAGAGCCCGTAGAATTGGGGTGCCTCGGAGAATTTCTTGTTGACGCCGGTCTCCCAGCCCATGCCCTCGCAGACAAGAAAGGAAGTGGAGAGGGGGAGGATGGAAGCGGCAAAAAGAGAGGCGTTGAGAAGGCCGAAGGCAAACAGGGCCGAACAATATTTCCCCGCCAGGGGCTTCAGAGCCAGGGCCGCTTCGGAGGCCGTATCCACACGAACCCCTGCCTTGAAGAGGGTGGCTGCGCAGGTCAGGACGATAAACCCGGCGACAACCGTCACCACGAAGCTTCCGATAATCACATCCAGGCGGGAATGTTTATAATCCTTAACCGGGATATTTTTCTCCACGACCGAAGCCTGAAGATAAAATTGCATCCACGGAGCGATGGTCGTTCCGACCAGTCCGATGATCATGCCCAATTGCCCCGGAGAAAAATCAAGTTGGGGCCGGACGAGGCTCTTGCCGATCTCCGCCCAATCTGGTTTGGCCAGAATGCCGGAGATGATATAGGTAATGTAAAATAGGCAGGCGTAGAGGAAGACCTTTTCCACTGACCGGTATGTTCCCTTGACGACCAGGAGCCAGACAAAGAAAGCGCTCAGGGGGACGGAGACGTATTTCGGGACAGAGAAGATCTCCAGGCTGGAGGCGACACCGGCGAATTCGGCAATGACGTTCCCGAAATTCGTCAGGATCACGGCGAGAAGCACATAGACGGTGACCTTGACCCCGAAGTGTTCCCGGATAAGGTCGGACAGGCCTTTGCCCGTCACGACACCCATGCGGGCGCTCATCTCCTGAATGATGATCAGAGCGATCATGATAGGGAGGAGCGACCAGAGAAGTCTGTTGCCGAAAAAAGACCCGGCCATAGAATACGTGGCAATGCCGCCGGCATCATTGTCAACGTTGGAAGTAATGATCCCCGGCCCGGCGATAGCCAGAAAAAACAGGAATCCTTTCCAGCGTTGCTTCAGGTTCAAGTTGGCCATCCCCTATCTTCGGCGCGCCTCATTCAAAGCCCCTCTATTTTAGAGCTCCTTGGTCCTGGTTTCCACGATATCCTGGAGGGTGATAATTCCCTGGATGACGTTTTCCTGATCGACGACGGGCAGGGCCAAAAGCTTGTATTTATTGAAAAGATCGGCTGCCTGTTCAACCGGATCTTCTGTCCTAATTTTGACCAAATAAGGGTTCATCAGTTTTTTCAGGGGCTCCTGGGTATTGCAGATGAGAAGCTGGCGAACAGTGACGACCCCGACGAGACGCTTCTTTTCATCCGTCACGTAAAGATAGGCGACCGTCTCAAGCGGGTGGAACACGTTTTTAAATTCTTCGATGGCTTGGGCAATGGTTGTATCCCGGTCGAGTGCGATAAAATCCTTGGTCATAATGCTTCCGGCCGTTCCCTCTTCGTATTTCAGAAGTTCTTCGACGTTTTCGCGGTAGGGCTTCTCCATCCTCCGAAGCAGCTTTTTCATCCTCTCCTCGGGAAGCTCGGCCAGAAAGTCCTTGGCCTCGTCCGGTTCCATTTCCTCCAGAATATCTGTGACCAGTTCCTCGGGAGTCGCTTCGATAAGGGACATTTGGATCTTGGGGTCGACCTCCTGCAGCGTTTCAGCGGCTGTCTGAAGGTCCAGAGTCTTGAAAACGGAGGAGCGGTTGGCCTGGTTCAGGTCTTCGAGGATATCAGCCAAGTCGGAAGGGTGAAGATCGTGCAGTTTGCGCACCGTGACATTCAGCTTCAGGTTCGCCTTGGGGTCGCTGGCCAGGGGCTGGACATATTTCCAGGAGACTATTTTTTCGGGATACTGGTAGGCAAAAAGCCAGTTGATGAAGGAATCCACGGCCTTAATCCAGCCCAAACGTCGGAGGATGCCGCGGATGCCAAAATCCACATGGACGATGCGGAGTTCTTTGTTGGCAGTGAGAAGGTGGATGTCGTTCACCCGCTCGATCTTGGCGCCCGAGGTATCGACCACCTGCTTGTCCAGAAGGTCAGCCCGGAGAAGGAGTTCCTCCCGGCCGACCTCAAGCGGGGAAAACCTGTTTTCAGCCTCTGCTTTCAAGCTGATGACCTCTCCGTTAAAATTTTCCACCTCAGCCCAGTCGAGGGCTGAGAGTTTCTTGAGACGCCTTCTCCTGACCACCAGGCTGGTGACCTTGGGAAAGAGTTCTCCCAGCTTGACTTTGAGGTCATCAATCTTCCCGACTGTCCGGCCCCGGGAATCGATCAGCGCACGGCCCTGGAGTTCAGAAAAATAGACGAACATCTTGGGACAGGTCTCGGCGACAGCCGCTTTGTTTGCCGTCTCCTTTTTTTCGAGTTCGTTTTTCGCACCCAGGCTCATTCTCGTCCAGCACTCCTTTATTTCTTGAGCTTTTTCAATTGTTCGGTGGCGGTGTCTATGGCCTTCTTGATCTCGACGTTGTCCGGGTCAAAGAGCAGTATTCCCTGCCACAAGGCAATCGCTTCGGCAAGATTCCCCTTGCGGTAGAGATCCAGGCCTTTCTGGGTGAGCGCAAGGCGGCAGGTTTTGATGCCCTCTTCCAGGGCGTCTTTGGAATATGATGGTGACGGGGCCAGCCTCTTATACAGGGGATAATCCGAAGCTAAAAGAAAATAGCCTTTTCCTGCGGAGACGTAGTCTCCCTTAGCCACAGCTTCGTCGGCCCGGCGTTTGATGTCTTCCATCGCTTTCCTCAACTCTGCGGCCGCAGTTGCGTCATCGTCATGCTTTGCATACGCCGCTTTATAGAACTCAAGAGCTTTGAGAAAATCGCCCGTCCGCATCAACTCTTGAGCTTGCTTTTCGCCGGAGCCCTGCCGGCACATCTTGATTTGCCGGCTCAACGAGGCAGGGGAGAAAGACAGCGAGTCCTGGATCGGTTTGAACCGGGCATAGTTTTTTTGGAGAAGGACATAGTCTTTTTCCGCCGAGGCAAAGTTGTTTCTATTTAGGGCCGAATCCGCCCGCTTCTTGATATCCTCAAGAATCCTGACGCACTCTTCCAAAATTGGTTTTTCTTGGGGGTGCATTTCCAATGCTCTGCTGCAGGAATCGAGGGCCTTTTGGGATTCTCCGGCCTGAAGGAATTGCCGCGAGCGCGAGATATCCGGATCGAGAGCCGGCTTTTTCTGAGCGGCGCAGGAAATGAGAAGGACAACGGAAAGACATAGCAGCGACAGGATCACCAGGCGGCCGCATTTTTTCATGGCTGGTCTTCCGCGGTCATTGTAGCACTTTTTGCGCTTTTTTCTCCAAGAGTTTTACGAACTTCAGCGCCAGGTCGGGATGAAATTGCCGGCCGGCCAGCTCGATGATTTTGCTCCGGGCATCCTCTTCGGCCAGGGCTTTTCGGTAAGGCCGGTCGGAGGTCATAGCGTCATAGACGTCTGCCAGAGCTATGATGGCTGCGGTCAGGGGGATCTTGTCCCCGAGAAGCCCGTCCGGATAGCCTGTGCCATCGAACCATTCATGATGGTGCCGGACGGCCGGGATATACCTGAATAGAGAGGACGCCTTGGAGAGGATTTCGGCGCCGTACTCGGAATGCCTCTGCATTTCTCTGTGTTCGAGGGCGTCGAGCCGGCCTTCCTTAAGGAGGATGGAATCAGGAAGCCTGATTTTCCCAACATCATGGAAGAGGCAGGCAATCTCGAGCTCCTCGAGTTCCTGTTTGCTAAAGCCCAATTCTCGGCCGAGCCCAAGAGACAGCTGAGCGACCCGGGTAGAATGGCCGAGGGTGTAGTTGTCGCGGGCATCGATGGCTGCTGCCAGGACGCGGATAGTGGCGATATAGGCCTCTTCAAGGTCCTGGGCCGACTTGTTCAGCTTATCGCGCTGGGCCGTTATCAGAGCGGTCATCTCGTTAAAGCTTTCGGTGAGCCTGCCGAGCTCGTCCCGTGAATAGACATGCAGCGGCCGGCTTCTTTTTCCCCGTTTGAGCTCTGTGACTCCCTTGGACAGCTCCTGGATTGGCCGAGTCAAAAAGGAGGAAAGAAGAAGGCTGCCGGCCATGCCAAGAATGAGAATGACGGCGAAGACCAAGAGAATTTTGCGCCGAGCGTCCCGCTGAGCCGCGACCAAAGCAGATTCGTTTATCCCCAGAATGACGGATCCGAGATTCTTGTTCATAAACACCACGGGGCTTGCTATCTCAAACAGGCTGCCGGACTTTCCTCGAGTCTCTCTGATAACCGTTCCATCCTCTGTTTTTCGGATTGCGGGGCCTTCCCGAGGGCTGAATTTCTGTCCCGCTTTCTCGATTTGGCTATGGGCGAGAATTTCGCCGGCCGGGTTGACGACGGCGATGTATTCGATGTCTTGATTGGAGCTCCTGATTTTATAAACGATGTTGTCGAGGCCGAGAAGATCCTGGGAAAAGAGGCTGTAGCCCGCCGAAGAAGCCATGCTGCGGCTGAGAGCTTCGGCCCTCTTGAACATTTCGCTGAGGATGTTCTGACTCATGATCCGGGCGGCAATGAGGTAAAGACTAAGGGTGGTTGAGACAAGAAGCAGGAGAACGAACAGCGAAGCCTTCACACGGATTCGTTGGAATGGCACGAAGGTCGTTTCTTTAGTCATGCCAGTCTCCCGGGAACAAGTATTTAGTCGGGACGGGTCTGAAAAAAGACAGGCTGAGCTCGGCCAAATCGGGTCGAGTTTTGGCTCCGCCGGAATTGACATACTCCCTTACGGATTGGAGAGCCTTAGGCAACTCCCCCCTGGTTAGGGCGGTCTGGATGGAATCCGGGACAAAGAAACGAAGCAGGAGCCTGCTTCCATACCGGCCCAGGGTTTTGCCAGAACCGAAGGGATAGAACCTCCAGAAGCCATTGAGCTCCTTGAGGTCGCTCCTGAAGGCGGGGTCCAGGGTCCAGTAGAAATAGAGATTCTTCTTGTCGAAGCGGTGAATTTGGCGGTAGATGAACGTTTTGACCAGGATTTTGACCTTGAATTCGATGTTGTTCTCGGTTGGACCTTGGAAAATGACCGTGGCTTCTTTGATATTGCTAAGGTATTTGACCTGGTCTTCTGTTTTGGAGAGGAGCTCCCACACTTCTTCTGGAGATTTATCAAAAACCAGCGCAGCCTCAATCAGGGTCTTTCCTTCGGGCGTCATAACGACGCTTTCGGGCAAAATGATTTTTCCCCAGGAGAGCTTTTCTTGCTGCTCCAAGGTCAAGCCGGCCAATCCGTCCGGTCCGAAGTCGGGCATCTCCTGGGGACGTGTGGGAATGGGCTGGAGGACAAAAATCAAGACGAAAAGGATCCTGGACTGCCAGATGGCCGGATGTCTATTTTTCACTTTCTTGGCCCCATGTCACAAATCACGTTCAGAGCTTGGGGGATGACCGTGAACCGGATTTTATTGAACACTCCGGTCTCCCCCCTGCCGCCGATTATTTCCCCATCCGCCTGGACCTGGAAAGGCTGTTCTGATGAGATGAGGTACTCACGAGAGCTCAGAACCTTGACCTCCCGGGCTTTAAGATGCCTCCCTTTCCTGGACAGAGCGGCAAGGCGCACGAGACGCGGAAGAGAACAGGACGTGATCAGGCAGGCGTCCAGCCGGCCGTCGTCCGGCCTGGCCGCAGGATTAATCATTCTCCCCGTGGCCCAGTACCTGATGTTGCTGAAAACAGCAAGGACAAATGGTCCTTCGGTCTTGCCGGCCTCGGATTCTATGGTCAGGAACAAAGGAATTTCTTTGGCTTTATAGGAATGAATAATGCCCAGCGCGCCGGCCAGACTCTGAATCCTGCCGAGACGAGGGCGGCGGACGGCCAGTTTTTCGACGAACCTGTTCACCCAGGCGCCCAGCCCGATATTGGCTTGCCCCACAAAATATGCCGGGTTTGTTCCTTCTCTGGAGATGCAGCCAAGGTCTATCCTCTTTGCGCGCCCGGCTTTGAGGGCGTAGCAGGCCTTTTCCAGGGTATCGACACTAAATTCCCTGCTGATGTCGTTGGAAGAGCCCAAACCGATCATCCCGAAACGGACGTCTTCTCCTGCTTTCATAATCTCACCCACCATGATATGGAATGTGGAATCGCCGCCGGCTCCGACCAGGGTTCGGCCGCGGCGGGCGTTCTCCCTAGTGAGCCGCTTCAAGTCCTCCTCACTCCGGGTAACAACGAGTTCGTGAGGAACGTTGTATCTCGAAAGAAGCTGCTCTAACCGGTCTTTTTGTTTAAGAGCATTCCCTTTTCCCGCTGCCGGGTTGAGAAGGATGAGAATATCTGTCTTGTCCATATCTCATTTTTTATTAATCCAAATCTCCAATAAAAGCAAATTGGGGAGTTTGCTATCATTTTGGTCCCTGTGATATAAGGAGAAAAGAGTTTCTCCGGATGGACGAGAAACACACACCCCGTTCACCGCGTCCTTTTGTTAAATCAAGGACGTCACTGGCAGCCATCTTTGTCTCGCTCGTGACCGCCTTGGTCTTTTTCTTTGTCTTGCGCAATTTTTCTTACCTCCAGTTTCCTAAATACATCGATACGCTCAAAGGAGATAGGACCAAAGAGATCTCTGGTCTTGAAAGAGAGTTTTCTGTAGCCCCCGGAACGGAGAGGAATATCTGGAAACTGGAAATTGAATTTGTTAAACGGCCCAGCGGCCGGGCTGCTTTTCGTATCTTTGTCAACGGGACTCTGGTTGAAACGCTCAAGGTTCGGGAAAAAAGACTCGTCCTTGAATTTTCGACTCCCCTCTTAAGAGAGGGCAAGAATGTCCTGAAGCTCAGCTCTGATGCCGGATGGTCGTTCCGGCGATTAAGGATAAAAAACATATACGGCTATTCCTCAGGGTTTTTTTCTGCCGTCATTTTCCATAAGAAAAATGTTTACCCTGGTGTCCGAACGTTGCCTTCATCCCCCCTGTCTTTTCTCTTGTTAGCGCTTTTCTCTTTGGCCGTCTTCATTTTTAACCTCATCCCCATGGTGAGGACGTATCCTCGGCAACGTTTTCTCCGAGGCCTGAGGAGGACAAGATATCTCGTCCCGGGCTTTTTCCTAGTGATCATCTTTCTCCCCCTTTTTTCGAAGTACCGGGCCGTTGTTGAGCTCGCTTCCGCGGGACGGTTGCTGGTTGTCTTCTTTGCCTTGGCCTATATCTTTGAATGGGAAGGAATCTTGATCCGGGCCGTGCGGAGAGAGTCTTCCCAGCTAGAGAGCTACGACAGGGCGAAGACACAGGTACGACTTCGCTGGGAAATTGGGGACGTGGTTTTGGGAATCCTTATTTTTTGTTTTATCTTTCTTTGCCTGGTTTACCCCGGCCCAAGGAAAAAATCGGGAGATAGCTATGAGTATTGTGCTATGCTTGTCAGCTGGGCTGAGTATCTTAGGCCCTATGTCACGGAGGAATCCTGTGCTCGAATGGAACAAGGCATAGGGAAAATCAACGGGCCGCGGGGACAAGACTTCTTCACCTGGATGAAGCTAGCTTTTCCGCCTCTGCTCAAGAATGGGACAGAGCTGGACCTGCCTCATTTTTGGTTTTACTCCTTGGGCGCGGCTGTTTTTTATTGGCCGGTGAGGCTCCTTTCCCTGGATATCCGCCTTTGTTTTATGCTTCTTCATATTGTTTTGCTGTTTGCCGTCCTTTTTATAATCAGTCGCAAGTTGGGCCAGACGGCCGGCCTCGGCCTTTTCTTCATGATTTATGCTTCCCCCCTCTTATGGTTCATCAACAATGTCCATGTCGAATTTTTTACGGTCATGCTGACTCTTATCGGGATTTCGCTTTTTGTCACCGAGGATTTTGCCGCTTCCGCCTTTAGTTTTGCTGTTGCTTCAACCCAAAATCCTCCCTTCGGCATCCTTTGCGTTCTTGTCTTTCTTTTTGGTTTTTGGCGAAAGAAATGGGCGCTTATCCGTGGCCTCAGCCTCTTAACTTGGTCGGGCGCCTTAGTCCTGGCTTGTCTCCACCCAGCTTATTATTATCTCAGATTGGGAATCTTGAATCCGATCATGGGGACAAGCTGGAGCGCCTTCGGCCGCGACGTGTTTTTTCTAAGAAAGATGTTCTGTTTCATTGTCGACCCCGATATCGGCCTCCTGGCCAATTGGTTTTTGGCCCTTCCGTTGCTTTTTGTCTTTGCCTTTCTAACAGTGAAAAAGCAAACTCATCTGACCCTGCCGACGTGGCTTTTCATCTTGTTTTCCGTGCCGGTCCTGCTCTGGAGCCAGTCCCGGACCTCAAACTTAAATCATGGCGGCACCTATTATGTTTCCAGGTATGCTTTATGGTATTTCTACGTTTTTTTCTTGATGGCCTGGCAGATCGGGCAGTATTTTTCAGGGAGAAGGAGGGAGATCAAGCGGACCTTTGTGGGCCTTGTGCTTCTGCTCGGTCTCATGGAAGCCATCCTTTATCTGCCGACTCGGCACGAAATCTATCTGCAGCCCACCTGGGCGTCCCGCCTCTTGTACGACCGCTTCCCAGGCCTTTATGACCCCATGCCGGAAATATTTGTCGAGCGCTACAGAGGAAAAGAGAAAAAGCTTCCCGATGACGTTTGGGCCATCAGCAATGCCTCGGGAAACAAGATCCTCGTCGAGCGCTCCCGCCTGATGAGATACCGCAAAGAAGGGAAGGTTCCGCCCATCCCGACCTGCCCCCAGTTGGACCGTGTCCTGGTCTTTCGGGAGGCAAGGGAAAGATTTAGCCGGGCTCCCGAGAAAGATTACATCTATATCAACGGCATGGGCAAAAAATTCATCCACGGGACATGATTTTTGAGTTCATCGATTATCATCTTAAACATCCGAGTGCCTATGCATCCGCCTTCGTCTGCGGGAAGCTTGCTCTTAAGGAAAGAAAAAATGGAACAGGGAAGGGAGCGATGAAGATGCGTCCGTTACCTCTTCGGAGTCAGGTTAGGTTCTCCGCTTGCTTTCTTTTTTTAGTTTTTCTTTTGATCTTCGGTCAGGTCCAGGCTCAACCGGAAGGAGGCCTGAAAGCACTTGCCGTGTTTGATGTCAAGGTGTTTGGGGCAAGTGGGGAAAAGTCAGAAAATGCCCAGGCAGCTATCCAGAAGGCGGTTGATGCTTGCGCGGCAGCGGGCGGGGGAATGGTCTATCTTCCACCCGGAGAGTACTCTTCAGGGACGATCCGCCTCCGCAGCCATGTGTGCTTCTTCCTGGAAGCCGGGGCGATCCTTTATTCCATCAAGGACAAGAACGCCTTTGACAAAGATGCGCTGTTTTACGGCGAGGACCTGGTGGATATCACCCTGGAAGGGCGCGGCACGGTTAACGGCGAGGGCGCTTACGAAATGCGGCCAAAAGGCGATTTCCGCGATGACTTCATCTACCCGAACCAGGTGGAAATGGAAAAGCGCGGCTTGCCTCTCACCCGGTCTTTTCCCAAGGCAAACCAATTCGGAAAACTGGTTCTTCTGCTGCGGTGCAAGGACATCCGGATCAGCGGACTATCGTTCATCGATTCGCCCTCCTGGACGATCCATCCTTATGGCTGCGAACGGATGGTGATCGACGGCGTTTATATCCGCTCGAGCTTAAGAGAAGGCGTTTGGGCAGACGGGATCGACCCCGATGGCTGCAAAGACCTGCGCATCTCCAACTGCACCATCGAGACGGGCGATGACGCTCTCGTTTTTTATTCCATGAACTGGTTCGGGCCGGCCCTGCCCTGCGAAGACATCACCGTTACAAACTGCCGGCTGTCGTCGGCCTCGTCCGCCATCAAGTTTTGCGACGGGAACATGAATTGCATCCGGAACGTCACCATCGATAACTGCGTCATCACCGGCTCTAACCGGGGCGTTGCGTTTATGACCTTTGACGGCGGCTATGTCAGCGATGTGGTTATTTCCAACCTGACCATAGAATGCGTGCGCCATGATTGGTTCTGGTGGGGCGACGGCGAGCCGTTCCATTTCAACATCAGGAAGAGAAGCGAGGTCCACAAGAACTGGAAAAAGGAAGACGACCGGCCTGCCGGCTCCATCCGGAACGTCCTGATTCAGAACGTCATCGCCCGCGGCCGGGGTTCGAGCGTTTGTAACGGCCACCTGGAAAGCTGGCTGGACGGGATTACCATAGATAACGTCAAGCTTTTTATCTCCCACGACGCGGGGGCGCCCTATGACAAAGCTGTCCATGCCCTGACGTTCAAACAGGCCAAGAACCTCAAGCTCAGGAATATCGAGGTGTTCTGGGAGGCGCCGGGATATGACCAATGGAAATCGGCGCTCTTCCTTGAGGACATCCAGGGACTCGAGTTAGAGGGATTTTCAGGAGGGCCGGCGAAGTCCGGAACAGAAGAGCCAGCTATTGTCCTGAATCAGGTCGAGGACGCTCGGGTCAGCGAATCGAAAGCCCT
>Ga0209253_10000481_pt1 | contig 34497 bp, 29 predicted proteins | sample FrelakmetBRP12BR_FD_187145 | JGI IMG/M metagenome (GOLD analysis project Ga0209253, IMG submission 187145) | Freshwater lake sediment microbial communities from the University of Notre Dame, USA, for methane emissions studies - BRP12 BR (SPAdes)... | ecosystem: Environmental > Aquatic >... | reverse complement strand
TGGCTGGTATAATCCCGGTGGGAGTCGGCTAGACAGTCGCTGCGCGCAAGCGTGGAGGAAAGTCCGGGCTCCATAGGGCAGGGTGCCAGGTAACGCCTGGGCGGCGCGAGCCGACGGAAAGTGCCACAGAAAATATACCGCCGATGGCCGGGCAACCGGATCAGGTAAGGTTGAAATGGTGCGGTAAGAGCGCACCGCGCCCCTGGCAACAGGGGTGGCAGGGCAAACCCCACCCGGAGCAAGACCAAATAGGGGAGCTATGGTGTGGCCCGCACCGCTCCCGGGTTGGTTGCTCGAGGCGTCTGGCGACAGGCGTCCCAGAGGAATGACTGTTCACGACAGAACCCGGCTTACCGGCCGGCTCCCACTTTTCTACTTTAAGTGTTATTTGTAATTTACTGTTTTATCAGAGTTTCTGTCATTGTTTTTTCGCAGTTTCAGCCCCCAAAAACACCTCATTCTGGCCTCACACAGCGGATGTTGCCGTTGGCGCCCGCTTGCGTCAGCTAACTCTATGTACGGTAAAGGAGAAATCCTATGCTAGCGATCACTTATCTCTTGACACGTAGTGATTTCGCTATCTATAGTGTTGCCAAGTGGGAGAAAGTGGTAAACGGTGGAATACAGCGGGAGAAAGAGGGAATAAATGTTCCGCGGTGTCAACGCACTCAATCTGGACAACAAAGGCCGGCTCGCGATTCCGACGCGCTACCGGGACGAGCTCGTGCGCCTGGCCAATGGCCAAATGGTGATCACGGTCGATCGCGACCACTCGCTGCTGCTCTATCCATTGCCCGAGTGGGAAGAGATTGAACGCAAGCTCGTGAAGCTGCCGAGTTTCAATGTGCAGGCGCGTCGCCTGCAGCGCCTGCTGATCGGCCATGCGACCGAGGTGGAACTCGACGGCAACGGCCGCATTCTGTTGCCGCCGCTGCTGCGCGAGTTCGCCAGTCTCGACAAGGCCGTGGTGATGATCGGCCAGGGCAACAAATTCGAAATCTGGGACGAGGCGACGTGGAACACGCGTCGTGCCGAGTGGCTGACTGCAGCCGAAGGCGAGGGCGAGCTGCCAGACGAGCTCGGTTCGCTGTCGCTGTAGCGCGCACGTGACGGAGCGTGAGCATGAACCGGTTCTGCGAAATGAAGCGGTGGCGGCGCTGAATATCCGGCCGGATGGAATATATGTGGACGCCACCTTCGGACGTGGCGGGCATGCGCGGGCCATTCTCGATCAGCTCGGGCCGGATGGCCGGTTGCTCGCGCTGGACCGCGATCCGCTGGCGGTGGCTTCAGCAAAACAGCAGTTTGCCGATGAGGTACGCTTGACGATCGTGCATGGGCCATTCTCGTTGTTGGGAAGAGCCGTCGACGAGCGCGGCTGGCGCGGACGTGTGAATGGCATTCTCTTCGACCTCGGCGTTTCCTCCCCGCAACTTGACGAACCCACACGCGGATTCAGCTTCCGCACCGAAGGCCCGCTCGACATGCGCATGGACACCACGCGTGGCGAATCTGCTGCGGACTGGTTAAATCGCGCCGCTGAACAGGAGATTGCCGATGTCCTGTACCAGCTGGGCGAAGAGCGTTTTGCGCGTCGCATCGCGCGCGCCATTCTGCGCTTCCGCGCTGAAAAACCGATTGCCACCACCAAACAGCTTGCCGAAGTCGTGGCCGGCGCCGTGCCGACGCGCGAACGCAGTAAGGATCCCGCCACCCGAAGCTTCCAGGCGATTCGCCTGCACATCAACCGCGAACTCGACGAACTGCGCGAGACCTTGCCGCAGGCCATGGATGTACTGGCCGCGCACGGACGGCTGGTGGTGATCAGTTTCCATTCGCTCGAAGACCGCATCGTCAAGCAGTTCATGCGCACGCAGGAGAAGGGCAAGGAGCTGCCGCTGGATCTGCCGGTGCGGCACATCGAAATCCAGTCGCGCCTGAAGGTGATCGGCAAGCCAGTGCGTGCGGGTGAAGACGAGGTGCGGCGCAACCCGCGGGCCCGTAGCGCCGTGCTGCGTGTCGCCGAAGTCCCGGAGGCGGCGCATGGTTAAACAGCTTGCGCTCCTGACGGTTGCAGTGGTGGCGTGTGCCGCGACGGTCATCGAACTGCGTCACCGCAACCGCTTGCTGTTTGCCGAGTTGCAGGTTGTGACGCATGAACGTGACGCCCTCAACACCGAGTGGGGCCAGTTGCTACTCGAACAAGGAGCCTGGTCCGAGCAGCGGCGCGTAGAGGAAACCGCGCGCGCGCGCCTTGGTATGGCGTTGCCTTCAGGAGATCAGGTGGTGGTCGTGCGTGTCGACAAGGCACCGACCATGGTGAAGCCATGAACCACACCGGCCGCACTACCGGTTACCCGATACGCGCCGCCATGGTGCTCGGCTTTCTGTTTGGCGGCATGGCGCTGCTCGCGGCGCGCGCTCTGTGGCTGCAGGTCGTCACGTCGGACTATCTGCAGGAGCAGGGCAATGCCCGCCACCTGCGCGTGGTCCAGGACAACTCGCATCGCGGCATGATCTTCGATCGGCATGGCGAGCCGCTGGCTATCAGCACGCCGGTTGACTCAGTGTGGGCCGAGCCGGGCGTACTCGACGAGGCGCGCACGCAGTGGCCGGCGCTTGCCAAGGTTTTGGGTATCTCTGCGCGCGAAATCGCCCAGGCAGTGCGCCAATACCAGGGCCGTGAGTTCATGTATCTCAAGCGGCACGTGACACCCGAGCAGGCCGAGCAGGTGAAGACGCTCAAGATTGCCGGCATCGGGCTCACACGCGAGTATCGCCGCTATTACCCATCGGGAACAGTCGCCGGGCATGTGGTCGGCTTCACCGATGTGGACGATCAGGGCCTGGAAGGCATCGAGCTCGCCCACGACAAGCAGTTGCGTGCCATTCCTGGGCGCAAGCGTGTGCTCAAGGACCGCTATGGCAACATTGTCGAAAGTGTTGAGAGTGTAACCTTGCCGGTGCCGGGCAAGGATATCACCTTGAGTCTCGACCGGCGCCTCCAGTATCTCGTCTACCGCGAACTCAAGGCGGCGGTCGCTGTACACCACGCGCGTGGCGCTAGCGCCATTGTGCTCGACGCGCGCAGCGGCGAGGTGTTGGCGATGGTCAACGAGCCGGGTTTCAACCCGAACAACCGTGCGAGCCTGCGCAGCTCGGTTTTTCGCAATCGCGCCGTGACCGACGTGTTCGAGCCGGGTTCGACGGTCAAGCCGTTCACGATCGCGGCCGCGCTCGAGAGCGGCAAGTTCTTCCCGCATACGATGATCGACACGGCGCCCGGGCTGCTCACGGTCGGACGCAGCACCATCCGCGATACGCACAACTACGGTCAGCTCACGCTTGCACAGGTGATCGAGAAGTCGAGTAACGTCGGCGCGGCACGCATCGCGCTCGCGCTCAGCGGCCGCGGCTTGCGTGAGATGTTCACCAAGTCTGGTTTCGGTGCGATCACCGGCATCAGTCTGCCGGGCGAAGTGGCCGGGCGCATGAACCCGCCTTCGGGCATACCGATCGAAATCGCGACGCTCGGCTACGGCTATGGCATCTCGGTCACGCCGTTGCAACTCGCGCGCGCCTATTCGGTTCTGGCAAACGGCGGCCGGGTATTGCCGGTGTCGCTGCTCAGGCGTGACACGCTGCCGGAGGGCGAACGGGTCATGTCAGAACAGACCGCGCGTCAGGTGCGCGGCATGCTGGAGCAGGCGGTCAGCCAGGACGGCACCGGTGTGGCGGCGCAGGTCGCGTATTACCGCGTCGGCGGCAAGACCGGCACCGCGCACAAACTGGTGAACGGCGAGTACGCAAAGAACAGCTACATTGCGTCGTTCGCCGGCTTTGCACCGGCCAGCGATCCGCGGCTCGTCATGATCATTACGGTGGACGAGCCACAGGGCAGTGCCTACTACGGCGGCCAGGTGGCGGCGCCGGTATTCAGCAAGGTGATGGCCGGTGCGCTGCGTCTGCTCAACATTCCGCCCGACAACCTCAATGCTCCGGCGCGCCGGACTGCAGAGCTTGGACGTGGGGGTGTAACGTGATGCAGGCCAGCGTCACGCACGGAATGCGCCTGAGCACACTGCTCGCCGGTTTGATGGAAACGCCACTCACGCATGACCCGGAGATCAGTGGTATCACGCTCGACAGCCGCGCGGTACAGAATGGCTGGCTGTTTATTGCCGTGCCGGGGGCGCGCACCGACGGACGTGCCTACATCGCGGGCGCATACTCGCGCGGTGCGGCGGCGGCGGTGTACGAGGTTAATGGTTTCGAGACGGATGCGCGCAGCGCCAACGCCATCGGCGTGCAGGCGTTACGCCAACACATTGGTGCCATCGCAGATCGCTTCTATGGGGCACCGTCACGCAAGCTCAAGGTGGTGGGTGTCACCGGTACAAACGGCAAGACCACTACGACCCATCTGCTGGCACAGGTACTCGACCGGCCGGATGCGCGTTGCGGGCTGATCGGCACACTCGGCAGCGGCTTCCCCGGGCAGCTCGATCCGTCTGTACACACCACGCCGGATGCCGTGAGCGTGCATCGCCTGATGGCCGAGTTTGTGGCGGCCGGTGCCAAGGCGGTGTGCATGGAGGTATCCTCGCACGCCCTCGACCAGGCGCGCGTCGCCGGGGTGGCGTTCGACATTGCGGTGTTCACCAACCTGACGCGCGATCATCTCGACTACCACGGCGACATGGATACGTATGCTGAGGCCAAGGCGCGGCTGTTCGATTTCCCGCATCTCAAGGCCGCGGTGATCAACCAGGACGATACCTTTGGGCGCGAGCTCATCAAGCGACTGCGCGGGCGCACACCGGTGTTGAGTTTTGGGCTGCAGGGCGGCGATGTGCAGGCAAATGCCGTGAAAACGTCCGCGGATGGGCTCACGCTCACCATTGCCACGCCGCATGGCGAGGTGCAGTTGCGCAGCCCGCTGCTTGGGCGTTTCAACGCCGCGAACCTGCTCGCGGTGCTCGCGGTGCTGTTGGCCGCCGGCGTGCCACTCGCTGAAGCTGCCAACACGCTTGCACACGCACAGCCGGTGGCCGGACGCATGGAGCGATTCGGCGGCAGCGATAGTCAACCGCTGGTGGTGGTCGACTATGCGCATACACCGGATGCGCTCGAAAAAGTTTTGCAGGCGCTGCGCGAACACACACACGGCAAGCTCGTGTGTGTGTTCGGCTGCGGTGGCGACCGCGATCGCGGCAAGCGTCCACAGATGGGGCGCATCGCCGAGCAGCTCGCCGATGTCGTTATTCTCACCAACGACAACCCGCGCCACGAGGATCCGTCGTCCATCATCAATGAGATCGCTACCGGCATGCAGACCACACCGAGCGCCGTGCCAGATCGCGCACAGGCGATCCGTACGGCGCTGTCCGAGGCGCGCGCTGGCGATGTCGTACTCGTGGCCGGCAAGGGGCACGAGGACTATCAGCAGGTCGGTGATGAGCGCCTGGCGTACAGCGACCGCGACACGGTGCGCGCGCTGCTGGGGGAGGCAGCGTGATGACGCTCGCCGCTGCCGCCACGGTGCTGCAGGGAACGCTGCGCGGGTCCGACGCGGAATTTTCCGGTGTCAGCACCGACACGCGTACGCTCGCACGCGGCAACTTGTTTGTGGCGCTCGTCGGCCCGCACTTCGATGGCCATGGCTTCGTGAGCGAAGCGGCCGGCAAGGGTGCGGTCGGGGCGTTGGTGTCGCGCGATCTCGAAGCCGACATTGCCGTGGTGCAAGTTGCCGACACGCGCCTGGGTCTTGGGCAGCTTGCCGCGCATTGGCGCCGTCAGTTCCAGATTCCTGTTATCGCGGTCACCGGCAGCAACGGCAAGACCACGGTAAAGAACATGATCGCCGCAATTTTGAATGTGGTTGGTCCGACCCTTGCCACGCAGGGCAACCTCAATAACGACATCGGTGTGCCGCTGACACTCCTGGGTCTAAGGCAGGGCGACCGGCACGCGGTGATCGAGATGGGCATGAACCATCCGGGCGAGATCGATTACCTCGCCAAGCTCGCGCGCCCGACGATCGCGCTCATCAACAACGCCGCCGCCGCACATCTTGCCGGCCTCGGCAGCGTCGAGGCCGTAGCGCGCGCCAAGGGTGAGATCTATGCCGGTCTCGCCGCAGACGGCATCGCGGTCATCAACGCCGATGATGCCTACGCCGACCTGTGGCGCGAGTTGGCCGCTCCGCATCGCGTCATCACGTTCGGTCTCGACCGGCCGGCAGATGTCAGCGCCGAGTTCCAGCTCGACGCTGGCGGCAGCACCATCCATCTCAAAACCCCACACGGAGGGATCAGCATGCGTCTGTCACTGCTCGGCCGTCACAACGTCATGAACGCGCTCGCCGCCAGCAGCGCATCACTTGCCGCGGGCGTAAGCCTGGCCGACATCCAGGCCGGTCTGGAGAAACTGAGAAGCGTCACTGGACGGCTTGAGGTGAAGCGCGGCCTGAACGGTGCGCGGGTACTCGATGACACCTACAACGCCAACCCCGGGTCGCTGGCGGCTGGTGTCGAGGTGCTGAAGGCGGCCTCCGGCGAGCGTGTCCTGGTACTGGGCGATATGGGCGAACTCGGCGACGCGGCGCGCGACATCCACCGGCGCGTCGGGCTGCTCGCCAAGAGCCTCGGTATCGAACAGCTGTATGCGGTCGGTGAACTCACGCAGGACGCCGTCGAAGCATTCGGCAAAGGCGCGCAACACTTCACCAGTCACGAGGCACTCATCGAAAACCTGCGCGCTTGCCTGCATGCGGGCATGACCGTGCTGGTCAAGGGTTCGCGCCTCATGAAAATGGAACGCGTGGTGGCTGGCATTGTTGCGGACGATTCCAACGGAGGCAAAGCCTAAGTGCTCTACGCCTTCTTCGACTGGCTGGCGCGCGACATCTCGGCGTTCAACGTCTTTCGTTACCTGACGTTGCGCGCCATTCTCGGCGTGCTTACGTCACTGTCCATCTGTTTCCTGATCGGACCGGCGCTGATCCGCAAGCTTACCCAGTACAAGGTCGGGCAGGTGGTGCGCAGCGACGGCCCGCTGACGCACCTGACCAAGGCCGGCACCCCGACTATGGGCGGTGCGCTGATTCTTATCGCCGTGTTTGTTTCCACCCTGTTGTGGGCAAATCTGAACAACCGCTTCGTGTGGGTGGTGCTATTCACCACCCTGTTCTTCGGTGCGATCGGCTGGGTGGACGATTACCGCAAGCTGGTGCGCAAGAATCCGAAGGGTTTGAGCGCGCGTGAGAAATATTTCTGGCAGACCGTCGGCGGTTTCCTGGTGGCGGTGTTCCTGTATACCACCGCCAGGCTGCCCGCCGAGACGCAATTGATCGTGCCGGTTTTTAAGAATGTGGTCCTTGATTTGGGCCCGTGGTTCATCCTGCTCACCTACTTCGTGATCGTGGGCACAAGCAATGCCGTGAATCTGACCGATGGCCTGGACGGCCTCGCCATCATGCCAACGGTGATGGTGGCCGGTGCGCTCGGGGTGTTCGCCTATCTGTCCGGTAATGCCAACTTCTCAAGTTACCTCGGCATCCCGTTCATCCCGGGCACGGGCGAGGTGCTGATCTTCTGCGCGGCGATCATCGGCGCGGGCCTTGGGTTCCTGTGGTTCAACACCTATCCAGCGATGGTGTTCATGGGCGACGTCGGTGCACTCGGCCTGGGTGCGGCGCTTGGCACGATCGCCGTGGTCGTGCGCCAGGAAATCGTGCTGTTCGTCATGGGTGGATTGTTCGTGATGGAAACGGTGTCGGTGATATTGCAGGTGGCGTCGTTCAAGCTCACCGGCAAGCGCATTTTCCGTATGGCGCCGCTGCATCATCACTTCGAATTGAAGGGCTGGCCGGAACCGCGCGTGATCGTGCGCTTCTGGATTATCTCGCTGATTCTGGTGCTGATCGGCCTGGCGACTCTGAAAGTACGGTAAGCGAGCAACAGGGCAGAACAACGTGGCGACGGTGGCGATGACAAAGCAGGTGAACGACAAACGTGCGCTGGTGGTGGGCCTGGGGTTGAGTGGCCTCTCCAGTGCGCGTTTTCTCGTGCGCCACGGCTATGTTGTCACTGTTGTGGACAGCCGCGCGCAGCCGCCCGGCCTTGGGGCGCTGCATGCCGAGTTGCCGGATGTGCGTGCCCATACCGGCAGTTTCGACGCGACACTGTTTCGCGATCCCGGCCTGCTGGTGGTAAGCCCGGGTATTTCACTCAAGGAACCCGTGATCGCCGCCGCCTGCGCGCGCGGTGTCGAGGCTGTGGGTGATGTCGAGTTATTTGCGCGCGTCGCCCGGGCCCCGATCGTGGCGATCACTGGTGCGAACGGCAAGAGCACGGTCACAAGCCTGGTTGGCGAGATGTGCCGGGAGGCGGGTTTCGATACCGCAGTCGGCGGCAACATCGGTGTGCCGGTGCTCGACCTGCTGCGCACACCGGAGCCCGAGCTGTATGTGCTCGAACTGTCGAGCTTCCAGCTCGAGACCGCTGCGAGCCTGAATGCGCGTGCCGCGGCCGTGCTCAATATCACGCCCGATCACATGGATCGTTACGCGACCCTTGCCGACTATGCCGCTGCCAAGGCCCGTGTCTTCCGCGGTGACGGCACCATGATCTTGAATGCCGACGATCCGGTTGTGGTGGCCATGGGCCTGCCGGGCCGCAGTACGGTGCGCTTCGGCGCGAATCCACCGGCGAGCGACATTGACTACGGTCTGGTGTCGCACGGCGGCGAAATCTGGCTTGCACGCGGCGCACGTCAGCTTCTGCCGGCTTCCGCGGTACCGCTTCCCGGCCGTCACAATCTTCTGAATGTGCTCGCGGCCATGGCGCTGGCCGAGACCGTGCATGTGCCGCTCGATGCCATGAAGCGTGCGGTAGCCAGGTTTCACGGTCTGCATCACCGTACCGAACTGGTTCTCGACCGTGACGGCGTGCGCTGGATCGACGATTCCAAGGGCACCAACGTGGGCGCCACAGTGGCGGCCCTGAACGGCATGGGCGCGCCGGTAATTCTGATCGCCGGTGGCGATGGCAAGGGTGCGGACTTCAGTGAGTTGCGCGCGCCGGTGGCGAGCTGTGCGCGTGCCGTGGTGTTGATCGGCCGCGATGCGCCGCTGATTGAAAAGGCGCTCGCCGGCGTGGTGCCGGTGGTGAGCGCCAAGGATATGCACGCGGCAGTGCGCGCCGCCGCGCGCCTCGCGCAGCCCGGCGATGTCGTACTGCTGTCGCCGGCGTGCGCGAGCTTCGACATGTTCCGCAACTACGAGCACCGTGGTCAGGTATTTGCGCAGGCAGTGAAGGAGGTGGTGGCATGAGCGCCGTGGCCGGCCTCATCAACCTGCGTGCGCGCCTGCCGTTCGGCTTGCCCGCACGCGTGGCCGGCCGTAGTGCGCCGACCTGGGACCCGTGGTTGCTCGGCAGCATCGTGGCACTGCTGGTGCTCGGTACGATCATGGTGCATTCGGCGTCGGTGTCGATTGCCGAGCGTCTTACTGGCAACAGCACCCATTATCTGTTGCGTCATCTGTTCAGTATCGGACTCGGCGTGAGCGGCATGTTCATCGTCATGCATACGCGTATTCGCCTGTGGGAACACCTTGGCCCCTACTTGCTGCTGATCGGCATTGCGCTGCTCGTGGTCGTGCTGCTGCCCGGCATCGGGGTGCACGTGAACGGCAGCTCGCGCTGGTTGCCGCTTGGCGTCGTTAATCTGCAACCGTCCGAACTGGTGAAGCTGTTCATGATTGTGTACGCCGCTGGCTACCTGGTGCGCAAGCAGGAGGAGCTCCGATTCTTCACCCAAGGCATTCTCATGATTAGCATCGTGCTGGCGGTGATCGGCATGCTGCTGCTGCAAGAGCCGGATCTCGGCAGCGTCGTGGTGATCTCGCTCACGGTGTTTGCCATGTTGTTCCTCGGTGGTGTGCGTTTCTGGCACTTCCTGGCCGTGGTCGGCGCCGGGCTCGGCGGTATGGCGTTGCTGACCTTCATCTCGCCGTATCGCATGGCGCGCATCACTGGATTCCTGGATCCGTGGGCGGATCCGTTCAACACCGGCTTTCAGCTCACCCAGGCGCTCATCGCCTTCGGGCGCGGTGAATGGCTGGGCGTGGGGCTTGGCGCCAGCATCCAGAAAATGTTTTACCTGCCGGCCGCACACACCGATTTCCTGTTCGCGGTGCTGGCTGAGGAACTCGGACTGCTCGGCGTGCTCGCTTGCATGGCGCTGTTCGGTGTGATCGTGTGGCGCGCCTTCCAGATCGCGCGCAGCGCGGAGATCCATGGCCAGGTCTATGCGGCGCGCCTGGCCCAAGGCATCGGCCTGCTGCTCGGCATGCAGGCGATGATCAACATGGGCGTCAACATGGGCGCGCTGCCGACCAAGGGGCTGACGCTGCCGTTCGTGAGCTATGGCGGTTCGAGCATGATCGTGTGCTGTCTCGCCGCCGGTTTGTTGCTCCGGGTCGGGCGCGAGCAGGGCCGCCAGAAGGTGGGTTCAGCATGACCACGATCATGATCATGGCGGGCGGCACCGGCGGTCACGTGTTCCCGGCGCTCGCCGTAGCACGCGCATTGCGCGATCAGGGCGTGCAGATCGTGTGGCTGGGCACGCGTGAAGGTATTGAGGCGCGTGTGGTACCAGCCGCGGGCTTCGAACTTGAAACCATCAGTATCCGCGGCTTGCGCGGCGGCGGGCTGCTGCGCTGGCTGTTGTTGCCTGTGCGTCTCAATATCGCCATGTTCCAGGCGCTGCGCATTCTGCGTCGAATCAAGCCGGATGCGGTGCTGGCCATGGGTGGCTTTGCCTCCGGTCCCGGCAGCCTGATGGCGAGCGTGCTGCGCATACCGCTCCTGATCCATGAACAGAACGCGGTCGCCGGACTCACCAACCGCTGGCTGGTGCAGATTGCCGATATCGTGATGGCCGGATTTCCCACGGCATTCGGTGAACACCACGGGGTGCGTGTGGTCGGTAACCCGGTGCGGCAGGAAATCGTAGCGCTGCCCTCTCCGGAATTGCGCCTCGCCGAACACCACGGGCGTCTGCGCTTGTTGATTATTGGCGGCAGCCAGGGTGCACAGGTGTTCAACCAGGTCGTGCCTGAGGCCGTGCGGGCGCTGCCCGAGGTAAGTCGTCCGCAGCTGTGGCACCAGACCGGTAAGCGCGACGAAGCAGGCGTAGCCGCGGCCTATCGCGCCTTCCTGCCGGATGCCAAGGTGGCCGCCTTCATCGAGGACATGGCCGCCGCCTATGCCTGGGCGGATGTGGTGGTGTGCCGTGCCGGCGCCATGACCATCGCCGAACTGGCCGCAGCCGGTGTCGCCGCGATCCTCGTGCCGTTTCCGCATGCTGCAGATGATCACCAGACCGCAAACGCACGCTTTCTGGAAGTGCGCGATGCCGCGGTGCTAGTGCCGCAGTCGGAGTTCACCGCCGCGCGCCTCGCCGAGTTGCTGACAAGTCTTGGCGCGAACCGCGCGCTATTGCAGCGTCTGGCCGTGAATGCGCGCGCCTGCGCGACCACCGATGCCACCGAGACCGTGGCGCAACTTTGCCTGGAGGCGACACATGCGTAACTGGGTGAAGCGCGTGCACTTTGTCGGCATTGGCGGTGTCGGCATGTGTGGCATCGCCGAGGTGCTGCACAACCTCGAATTCAGCGTTTCCGGTTCGGACAGCGCCGAGAACGCCAACACCAAGCGCCTGGCCGGCCTCGGAATCCGCGTGACCATCGGCCATGACGCGGCGCATATTGCCGGCGCCGACGTGGTGGTGATCTCGTCGGCGGTGAAAGAAACGAATCCGGAGGTGCAGGCGGCACGCGCCGCCAAGGTTCCGGTGATCCCGCGCGCCGAGATGCTGGCCGAGCTGATGCGCCTGCAACATGGCATTGCTATTGCCGGCACGCATGGCAAGACCACGACCACGAGCCTGGCGGCGAGCGTGCTGGCGCAGGGTGGACTCGATCCGACGTTTGTGATCGGCGGACGCCTCAACAGCGCCGGCACCAACGCGCGCCTCGGACGCGGCGAGTATCTGGTGGCCGAGGCCGACGAGAGCGACGCCTCGTTCCTGCACCTGCAGCCGTTCATGGCGGTGGTGACGAATATCGATGCCGATCACATGGAGACCTACGGCGGCGACTTTAATCGCCTGAAGCAGGCGTTCATCGACTTCCTGCACAACCTGCCGTTCTACGGGCTCGCGATTCTGTGTACCGACGACCCGAACGTGCGCGAGATTCTGCCGCGCGTGCACAAGCCGGTGCGCACCTATGGCACCAGCGCGGATGCCGATGTGCGCGCCACCGACATCACCCAGGACGGCATGCAGATGCACTTTAACGTGACCATCGGCAAGCGCGGCACGCCGATGTCCATTACCCTGAACCAGCCGGGCCGACACAACGTGCTGAATGCGCTGGCGGCGATCACGGTGGCGAACGAACTCAACGTTCCGGAAGCGGCGATACGCGAGGGGCTGGCCAGTTTCGGCGGCATCGGCCGGCGCTTCCAGGTGAACGGCCGCTTGCCCGTCACGGGCGGCGATGTGCTGCTGGTGGACGACTACGGCCACCACCCGCGTGAGCTGGCGGCCACCATCCAGGCGGCGCGCGAGGGCTGGCCGCAGCGGCGGCTGGTGGTCGCGTTCCAGCCGCACCGTTACACGCGCACGCGTGACCTGATCGATGACTTCAGTGCAGTACTGGCGGGTTGCGACACGCTGTTGATCACCGAAGTGTATGCCGCAGGCGAGGCACCGATCAGCGGTGCCGACGGGCGCGCGCTGTGCCGCGCCATCCGGGCACGCGGTGGCAACCCGGTGTTTGTCGAAAATGTAAATGACTTGCCGGCGCTGCTCGCCGACACCTTGCGCGCCAACGACCTGCTGCTCACGCTCGGCGCCGGCAACATCGGCCAGGTGGCGGCGGGACTCGCGCAGCGTCTGGGGGAGAAGCAATGATGGCCGCGAGCAAGAACGACAGCGGCCTGCACGGCGTGCTGAAGCGCTACGAACCGCTCAGCAAGCATACCAGTTGGCGTGTTGGCGGCCCGGCGGATCGTTTCTATGAGCCGACGGACCTCGATGATTTGTCCACGTTCCTCAAGACGCTACCAGAGAACGAGCCGCTTTTCTGGATCGGGCTCGGCAGCAATCTGTTGGTGCGCGACGGCGGCGTGCGCGGCACGGTAATTATGTTGAGCGGCAAGCTGAACGAGCTGGAGCGCATCGGTGACAGCACGGTACGCGCCGAGGCTGGCGTGGCCAGCGCCAAGCTCGCGCGCTTCAGCGTACAGCAAGGCCTGCGCGGCGCGGAGTTTCTGGCCGGTGTGCCGGGCACGGTGGGCGGGGCGCTCGCCATGAACGCCGGTGCCTTTGGTGGCGAGACTTGGAATGTCGTGACCGCGGTCGAGACCATGGACCACACGGGTCGTCTCCGCACGCGCCTGCCTTCCGACTACCAGATTGGCTATCGCTCGGTGCAAGGGCCGGTGGGCGAATGGTTTATCGCCGGGCATTTCGGGCTCACGCCCGGGAACGAAGCGGAAGGCCAGGCGCTGATCAAGGCGCTGCTTGCCAAACGCGGCGCCACGCAGCCGACGCAATGGCCGAACGCCGGTTCGGTGTTCCGCAATCCGCCCGGCGACTACAGCGCGCGCCTGATCGAGCGCACCGGCCTCAAGGGTTTTTGTGTCGGCGGCGCCTGCGTGTCCGAGCTGCACGCCAACTTTATTATCAACACCGGCAGCGCCACGGCTGCCGACATCGAGACGCTGATTGAAGTGGTGCGGGACAAAGTGCACATGGCGCAGGGTGTCAAGTTGGAGGCGGAAGTGCGCATCATCGGAGACAAGGCGTGACCTCGAAACAATTCGGCAAGGTGGCGGTGCTCCTGGGTGGACGTTCCGCCGAACGCGAGATCTCGCTACTGAGCGGTAACGCCGTGCTCGCGGCGCTTAAGCGCCAGGGCGTGGATGCCCATGCCTTCGATCCAGCCGAGCGGCCGCTCGAGGACCTCAAGCGCGAAGGTTTCGCGCGCGCCCACATCGCACTGCACGGCCGCTACGGCGAGGACGGGACGGTGCAAGGGGCGCTCGAACTGCTCGACATTCCGTACACCGGCAGTGGCGTGATGGCCTCGGCGATCGCCATGGACAAGTGGCGCACCAAGCTTATCTGGCAGGCGGTCGGTATTCCCACGCCGCGCTATGCATTGCTCAAGGCAGGCAGCAACTACGCGGCGGTGGCGAAGGAACTCGGCTTGCCGCTGATCGTGAAACCGGGAAGCGAGGGTTCGACGATCGGCTTGAGCAAGGTGACGGAGGCGAAACATTTGCCAGAGGCGTATGCGCTGGCAGCGAAGAGCGATGCGCTGGTGCTGGCTGAGGAATTTATCGAAGGCACGGAACTCACCGCGGCAATTCTGGGCGATACGCCATTGCCGCTGGTGCGCATCCAGCCGCCCGGCTTGTATGACTACCAGGCCAAGTATTTCTCCGACGAGACGCAATATTTCTGCCCGAGCGGTCTGCCGGCAGCGCAGGAGAAGACCATCCAGGATCTGGCACTCAAGGCCTATCGCATCATCGGTTGTCACGGCTGGGGGCGGGTGGACGTGATCTTGTCGAAGGACGGCCGGCCATCGTTCCTCGAAGTGAACACCTCGCCAGGCATGACTGGCCACAGCCTGGTGCCGATGGCGGCAAAGCAGGCAGGCCTGAGTTTCGATGAGCTCTGCCTGAAAATTCTGGAAACCAGCAAGGAGCGGAACGATGCCGTCGTTTGAGGCACTGCAGCAGCACATTGTCGAGCGCCCCTGGCGTGCCGGGTTGTACGCCTTCGGCGTGCTGGCGTTCGCGACGCTCGTGCTGCTCGCGGCGGACACTGTGTTGCGGCCGGAAAGTTTCGCGGTGCGCAGCTTGAGCTTCGAAGGTGAATTCAAGCAAGTGGATCAACAAGCGCTGACGGCAGCAGTCATGGATTCGGTGCGCGGCAATTTCTTCCTGCTCGATCTCGATGCCATTCGCGAACGTGCCCGCACCGTGCCCTGGGTGCATGAGGTGACGGTAAGGCGCCGCTGGCCGGACGGCGTACACATCCGCTTCAGCGAGCAACAGCTCGTGGCACGCTGGGGAAAGCGTGGTTGGGTGAATGCGCAGGGTGAGCACGTGACTCTACAGGGGCGCGAGGGTCCGGCTGGTCTGCCGTTGCTTACCGGTCCGGATGGAATGCAGCAGCGCGTGCTGGAGCACTACCGTAGTCTCAACGACATCCTGACTCCGGTGCAGTTGCAGGTGGCCGCGCTGACGCTCACCGACCGGCATTCCTGGAACATTGTGCTGCACAACGGCCTGGTGCTGACGCTCGGCCGCGAGGAGCCTGAGATGAAAGTGGAACGCTTTGCGCGCGTCTATCCGCGCGCGCTCGCGGCACAGGTGACAAGGGCGAAGCGTGTGGATTTGCGTTACACCAATGGTTTTTCCGTCGAATGGGCGAATCGCACGAGCGCACCGCGCGCATCGGAAATCATGGCAACCGGATTGAATGAGGGTTAAGGCATGGCAAAGAAAGGTGACGAAAATCTGGTTGTGGGTCTCGACATCGGTACCTCCAAGGTGCTGGCGATCGTGGGCGAGGTCACAGCCACCGGCGAGGTGGAAGTCATTGGTGTCGGGCACCACCCATCGCGCGGCATGAAGAAGGGGGTGGTGGTCAACATCGAATCCACGGTGCAATCCATCCAGCGTGCCGTGGAGGAGGCCGAGCTCATGGCCGGCTGTCAGATCAAGTCGGTGTACGCCGGTATTGCCGGCTCGCACATCCGCTCGATCAATTCGCACGGTACGGTCGCGATCAAGGACAAGGAGGTCGGGCCGAATGATGTCGACCGGGTGATTGAATCGGCGCGCGCGCTCGCTATTCCCGCCGACCAGAAGGTGCTGCACGTCCTACCGCAGGAATTCATCATCGACGGCCAGGAGGGTATCCGCGAGCCGATCGGCATGAGCGGCGTGCGCCTCGAAGCCAAGGTGCACATTGTCACCGGCGCGGTCAGCGCGGCACAGAACATTGTGAAGTGTGTGCGTCGTTGCGGCCTGGAAGTGGATGACATCATTCTCGAGCAGCTCGCCTCTAGCCTGTCGGTGCTCACCGAGGACGAGAAGGAGCTGGGCGTGTGCATGGTGGATATTGGCGGCGGCACCACCGACATCTCGGTGTTCACCGAGGGCGCGATCCGTCACACCAGTGTAATCCCGATCGCTGGCGACCAGGTGACCAACGACATCGCTGTGGCGCTGCGTACGCCCACGGCCAACGCCGAGGAGATCAAGAAAAAATATGGCTGCGCGCTTACCCAGCTTGCTACCAGCGACGAGAGCATCGAGGTGCCGAGCGTCGGCGACCGACCGCCGCGCAAGCTTGCGCGTCAGACGCTCGCCGAAGTGATTGAGCCGCGCATCGAGGAACTGTACGGCCTGGTGCTCGCGGAGTTGCGGCGCAGCGGCTTCGAAGACGTGATCGGCAGTGGCATCGTGCTCACCGGCGGCAGCGCCAAGATGGAAGGCATGATCGATCTTGCCGAGGAAGTGTTCCACATGCCGGTGCGGCTGGGCATTCCGCAGGGTGTGGGCGGCTTAAGCGGCGTGGTGCACAACCCGATCTACGCCACGGGCGTGGGTCTTGTGCTGTTCGGTGCCAAGGCGCGCGGTGGCAGCCACTACGGGCTGGTAACGCAATCGACGTCGGTCGGCATCAAGGGCGTGTTGGGCAAGATGAAGGGCTGGTTTCAGGGGAATTTCTAGCAGCGCGGGCGGAAAGATGACAACCCATTACTCATAAGGAGACACCACCATGTTTGAACTGATGGATAGCTACGGCGAACAGGCCGTGATCAAGGTGATCGGTATCGGCGGCGGCGGCGGCAATGCCGTCGAGCACATGGTCTGCGCCAAACTCGAAGGCGTGGAGTTCATTGTCGCCAATACCGACGTGCAGGCCCTCAAGAAGACAGGTGCACGCACCATTCTGCAGTTAGGCGCAAACCTCACCAAGGGGCTCGGCGCTGGTGCCGACCCGGCAGTCGGCCGGCAGGCGGCCGTTGAGGATCGCGAGCGTATCGCCGAGGCCCTGCAAGGTGCGGACATGGTGTTCATTACCGCTGGTATGGGTGGTGGTACCGGCACTGGCGCAGCGCCGATTGTGGCGCAAGTGGCCAAGGACCTCGGCATTCTCACGGTCGCGGTAGTCACCAAGCCGTTTCCGTTCGAGGGCAAAAAGCGTCTGGCCATCGCCGAGCAGGGTATCAAGGAGCTGGGTGAGTTCGTGGATTCCATTATTACGATCCCGAACGAGAAGTTGCTGAGCGTGGTCGGCAAGGGTGCGAGCCTGCTGGACGCCTTCAGCAAGGCCAACGAGGTTTTACAGGGTGCGGTGCAGGGTATCGCCGAGCTGATCACCCGCCCCGGTCTTATTAACGTGGACTTCGCCGACGTACGCACCGTCATGTCCGAGATGGGTATGGCCGTGATGGGCTCGGCCACAGCCAGCGGCGAGAACCGGGCAATGGATGCGGCGCGCGCTGCCGTTTCGAGTCCGCTGCTCGAAGACATCAATATCTCCGGGGCGCGGGGCATCCTGGTGAATGTCACCGCAGGCCGGGATCTATCGATTGGCGAGTTCGAGGAGGTCGGAAACACTGTTAAGGAGTTTGCGGCGGAAGACGCGACGGTCGTGATCGGCACGGTGATCGATCCGGATATGCATAATGAGATGCGCGTCACGGTGGTGGCCACGGGTCTCGGGGTGCGCGAGAAGCGTCAACAGCCCTACAAAATTATTAAAACAGGAACCGGAACAACGGATTACGAGCAGCTGGATACACCGACGGTGATCCGAAACCGGCGAATCACGGCTGATTTGCGCGGGGCAACTGACAGCGGGATAGAGTACCTCGATATCCCGGCATTTTTGCGCAAACAGGCAGATTAGTAGACTGATTAAGTCGGTAATTGAGATAGGCGACAGAAATATTTTATTGGTTCAGACCAAGAATGTCGGCCGTTTATCGGCTTTTGTTGACCGATAATGCTGATAATTTAGGGAATAAACTGGACAGGGGTCGCCAAGTATCCTTTAATAAGAGAAATCAGTAGTACCAATGCAGTCCCGGGCGCAAAGGGAGTGGATTTCTTGCCTCGGGATTTAGTGTTGTGCCAAGAATTTAATAATCCATAAATTAATACGGATTCGCATGATCAAGCAACGGACCCTCAAGAATGCCATCCGCGCCACAGGCGTGGGTCTGCATACTGGCGAGAAGGTCTATTTGACTTTGCGACCAGCGTCCGTGGGGAGCGGTATCGTATTCCGGCGCGTGGATCTTGATGAGCCCATTGAGATCAAGGCTGACCCCGAGAACGTTACCGACACACGCATGTCCACGACCCTCGAGAAGAACGGCGCCAAGATTTCGACCGTTGAACATCTCATGGCGGCATTTGCGGGGCTGGGCATTGATAATGCCTATGTCGACGTGACCGCGCCCGAAGTGCCGATCATGGACGGCAGTGCCGGCCCCTTCGTGTTTCTGCTGCAGTCTGCCGGTATTGAGGAGCAGGTTGCGCCCAAGCAGTTCATTCGCATCAAGAAGCCAGTACGCGTCGAAGACGGCGACAAGTGGGTACAGTTCGAGCCGTGGGACGGCTTCAAGGTATCTTTTGGTATTGATTTTGATCATCCCAGCCTGCGTCGGTCTACGCAGACTGCCTGTGTGGATTTTTCCACCACTTCGTTTGTAAAGGAAGTGAGCCGTGCCCGCACGTTTGGTTTTATGCGTGATCTCGAGATGTTGCGCTCGGCGGGTCTGGCGCGTGGCGGCGGGATGGATAATGCCATTGTCATGGACAACTTCCGCGTTCTGAATGAAGACGGATTGCGCTATGAAGATGAATTCGTCAAACACAAGGTATTGGATGCGATCGGTGATCTTTACCTGCTTGGCCATCCACTAATTGGGGCATTCAGCGGCCACAAGTCTGGACACGCGTTGAACAACCGCATTTTGCGCACCCTGATGGTCGACAAGGATGCCTGGGAACTTGTTTCCTATGAGGAGTCGGACAAGGCTGCCATCTCCTTCATGCGAGCGGTACCAACGATATGAACATTATCCTGGTTCCGCACAGCGCTGGTCGCGGCCGCAACATCAGTCTGAGTCCGGCCCAGCTTCTGGTGCTGGCGCTGGTGGTGCTGGTTGGACTGCCAATACTGATCGGGGCCGTGACTTTCAAAGTATCAGCTTATCTCGACCCGACAGTCGGAACACGTGACCCTGAGTATATCCAGCGACAGGCAGCGCTGCTTATTAATGAGCGTCAGGTAATCGAACAGACCCGGCGCGACGCGGAACTACATCTCAACGCGTTGGCCCAACGCCTCGGACACATGCAGGCGGAACTGCTGCGGTTGAATGCCCTTGGTCAGAGACTGGCACGTATGGGCGGCCTCGACAAACGCGAGTTCGATTTCTCGGAAGAGCCGGCGATGGGTGGTCCGGAGCAGGCGCGTGGACTGTCATCCATGTCGGTGCCGGACTTCCTCAAAAGTCTCGAGAAAGTGTCAGGCCAGATCGAAAGGAAATCAGAACGGCTCGCGGCGCTGGAAAGTTCACTTCTCGACAAACAGTTGAAAGCCGCGGTTTATCCAGCCGGCTGGCCTACAGAAGGCGGCTGGGTATCCTCCGGTTTCGGGCAGCGTTCCGATCCGTTCACCGGCCATGCTGCCTTCCACGAGGGCGTGGATATCGCCAGCCGTTTCGGTTCGGAGATCAAGGCCATGGGCGGCGGTGTGGTGAGCTATGCCGGCGACAAAGAAGGCTACGGTTGCACGGTCGAAATCAACCATGGAAACGGCTATACCACCCGCTACGCGCACTGCAAGTCGGTTCTGGTGCGGGTCGGCGACCGCGTGACCAAGGGTCAGAGTGTGGCGCTGGTGGGCACAACCGGCCGTTCCACTGGTCCGCACCTGCATTTTGAGGTGTTGCGTGACGGTAAGGCAGTTAACCCCGGCTCCTACCTGCAGTCTTCGTCGTAATCGCCCCCGGCGCGGCCGGCCTGTCTATTCAAGTCGCAGCGCTTTTCCTCCATAATCACGTCTTTATTGGCCGTACGCCCTGCTGTTGGAGCGGGCGGCCGATTTGCTGTCATCATATTGTCTCAGGACTGATCTCATTATCATGGTAGTGAACATACTCAAGAAGTTTATCGGCGACCGCAATACTCGCCTGATCCGGCAGTTGCGCGGCGTGGTCACGCGAATCAATGAACTGGAGCCGCAGATGGCGGCGCTCACTGATACGGCGCTCGGCGCGAAGACCATTGAGTTCCGCCAACGCCTGGAGCGGGGCGAGACACTGGATGCGCTATTGCCCGAGTCGTTTGCCGTGGTGCGCGAGGCCGCCAAGCGCACGCTTGGCATGCGCCACTTCGATGTGCAGCTTATCGGTGGCATGGTATTGAACTCGGGCCGGATCTCCGAGATGCGCACCGGCGAAGGAAAAACGTTGGTGGCGACACTGGCAGTCTACCTGAATGCGTTAACCGGCAAGGGCGTTCACGTGGTTACGGTGAATGACTATCTTGCACGTCGCGATGCTGCCTGGATGGGCAAGGTCTACAACTTTCTCGGCTTGACCGTCGGTGTCGTTGTGTCTGGCCAGGATAATGAGACCAAGCGCGCCGCTTACGCTGCCGACATTACCTATGGCACCAACAATGAGTACGGATTCGATTACCTACGCGACAACATGGCATTTCGTGCTACCGACCGTGTGCAGCGTGGACTCAATTTTGCGGTTGTGGATGAGGTGGACTCGATTCTGGTCGATGAGGCGCGCACGCCGCTCATTATCTCTGGCCCGACCGAGGAGAATACCGACCTCTATTATAAGATCAATGCCATTATTCCCAGCCTCTCCCGTCAGGAAAAGGAAGACGGGCCGGGCGACTACAGCGTTGATGAGAAGAGCCGCCAGGCCTTTCTGACTGAGGTCGGACACGAGACAGCAGAGAAATTACTGATGCGCGCCGGCCTGCTGGAGACGGGCAGTAATCTCTACGATATCGCCAACATCAGTTTGCTGCATCATCTAAACGCCGCATTGCGCGCCCACGCGCTTTTCAAGCGCGAGGTTGACTATATCGTCAAGGACAATGAAGTCATCATCGTCGACGAGTTCACCGGACGCATGATGACGGGTCGGCGCTGGTCGGACGGGCTGCATCAGGCCGTCGAGGCAAAGGAGGGCGTGCGCATCCAGAACGAGAACCAGACACTCGCCTCAATAACATTCCAGAACTATTTCCGTCTGTACAAGAAACTCTCCGGCATGACCGGCACCGCCGACACCGAAGCCTACGAGTTCCAGCACATCTACAACCTGGAGGTCGTGGTCATACCGACCCACCGGCCGATGATCCGCCAGGACATGGGCGACCAGGTCTACCGCACCGGCACCGAGAAACACGCCGCGATCCTTGCCGACATCCGCGACTGCCACAAGCGCGGCCAGCCGGTTCTGGTCGGCACGACCTCAATCGAGGCCTCCGAGTCTCTGGCCAGTCTCCTGCAGAAAGAGAAGATCACGCATCAGGTGCTGAACGCCAAGCACCATGAGCGCGAGGCGCAAATCGTGGCCGAGGCTGGGCGTCCGGGCGGCGTGACCATCGCTACTAATATGGCCGGCCGTGGCACGGATATTGTGCTGGGCGGCAATATGGAAATGGAGCTTGCCGTTGCTGGCGACGACAAGGCAAAAGAACAGAAGATCCGTGAGGACTGGCAACTTCGTCACGAACAGGTGATCGCGGCCGGTGGCCTGCATGTGATCGGCACCGAACGCCACGAGTCACGCCGCATTGATAACCAGTTGCGCGGCCGCTCCGGCCGCCAGGGTGATCCGGGCTCGACCCGCTTCTATCTGTCACTCGAGGACAGCCTGCTGCGCATCTTCGGTTCCGAGCGCCTGTCCGGCCTCATGCAGAGGCTTGGCATGCAGGAAGGCGAGGCGATCGAGCACCCGTGGGTAACGCGCGCCATTGAGAATGCCCAGCGCAAGGTCGAGGGCCGCAACTTCGACATCCGCAAGCAATTGCTCGAGTACGATGACGTCGCCAACGACCAGCGCAAGGTGATCTACGAACAACGTAATCGCCTGATGGAGGTAGACGACATCTCCGAGAGTATTCAGGCAATTCGCGCCGGTGTCGTGGACAGCGTCATCAACGTATTCATTCCACCGGAGAGCATTGCCGAGCAGTGGGATGTTCGCGGGCTGGAAGAGAACATCGAGCGTGAGTTCGGGCTGAAGTTGCCGATACAGCACTGGTTGAGCGACGACGCCTGTATGGATGAGACAGGGCTGCGCGCGCGGGTGCTCGCCGAGTTCGAGCAGGCGCATGTTGCCAAGGTCACCCATACGGGGGCCGACGTCATGCGCCACTTCGAGAAGGCGGTGATGTTGCAGGTGCTCGATTCACAATGGAAAGACCATCTTGCGGCCATGGACCATTTGCGCCAGGGCATTCATCTGCGCGGCTATGCGCAAAAGAATCCGAAAGAGGAGTACAAGCGCGAGGCCTTTCAGTTGTTCTCCGACATGCTCGATCGCATCAAGCATGAAGTGATCAGCCTCATCACGCGCGTGCAGATCCGCGAGGAGCAGGATATCGAGGTGTTGGAAGCGCAACGTCAGACGCCGTCAAGCGTGCGGTATGAACATCCATCCACGACCGGCAGCGATACCGATGCCGAGACGGAGTCGACCGATACCCAAACCATGACGCGCCAAGGTCCCAAGGTGGGACGTAATGCCCCCTGTCCGTGTGGCTCAGGTAAAAAATACAAGCAGTGCCACGGAAAACTAGCATGATCGATGTTTCGGATTTCGCGCCCAAGGGTAGGTCCGCGAAACCGTAGCCAGACGCGCGCGACACAAAACCCGGTATCCACTATGGCCGTGAATCTCCCGCCTTTGCTTGAACTCTACCCTGTGCCCGGCATACGTCTGGGCACGTCGCGTGCACAGATCCGCAAGAAGGATAGGCGCGACCTGGTGGTGATTGAGTGTGCCCCTGGCACGCAGGCCGCTGCCGTATTCACGCAGAACCGTTTCTGTGCGGCGCCGGTTACCGTGGCGCGTGAACATCTCAGCCAGACAGCCCCGCGGGCCTTGCTGATCAACACTGGTTTCGCCAATGCCGGAACTGGCCCCGAGGGTATTGACGATGCACAGCGAAGTTGCGCCGCGCTCGCGACGATCATGGGTTGCACACCACAAGCGGTGTTGCCGTTCTCTACCGGTGTGATTGGCGAACGCCTGCCGTTGGAGAGGCTTGTCGCGGGACTACCGGGCTGTCTCAGCGCCATGAGCGATAACGGTTGGGCAGAGGCAGCACACGGGATTATGACCACGGACACCTTGCCCAAGGGATGCTCGCGACGCGTGCAGATCGATGGCAAGACCGTGACGGTGACTGGTATCGCCAAGGGCGCCGGCATGATCTGCCCGAACATGGCAACCCTGCTGGCCTTTGTCGCCACAGATGCAGCCGTGGAGCGCGCGGTCCTGCAGGAGTGCTTGAGTGCGGCGGCAGACGAGAGCTTCAACCGCATCAGTGTAGACGGCGATACATCCACCAATGATGCGTGCGTGTTGCTGGCTACCGGAAAGTCCGGTCTTGAGATTCGCGTGGCGCGGGGCTCCGCCTTCGATGCGTTCTCCGGAGCGGTACGCGAGGTGCTTGTCGAGCTTGCCCAGGCAATCGTGCGCGACGCCGAGGGCGCCACCAAGTTTATTACCATCGATGTTGAGCACGGTGCGAGCCAGGCCGACTGCCTCGAAGCGGCATACACCATCGCGCATTCGCCGCTCGTCAAGACTGCATTCTTCGCCAGCGATCCGAACTGGGGGCGCATTCTGGCCGCCATCGGCCGGGCACGCATCCCGCACCTCGATGTGGACCGGGTTTCCATTCACCTCGATGACGTGTGCATCGTGCGCAATGGCGCGCGCGCGCCGGAGTACAGCGAGGCGCAGGGAAAGGCGGTCATGGCCAGGCCCGAAATCCGCATGCGCGTCGATCTCGGCGGTGGCACAGCGAGTGCGCGCCTGTGGACCTGTGACTTGTCGCATGACTACGTAACCATCAATGCCGAGTACCGCACCTGACGTGACCCCGGTCGCGGTCGGCATTATCGAGAACGCGCAGCACCAGGTCCTCGTCGCGCAGCGTCCCGATTACAAGCATCAGGGCGGCAAGTGGGAATTTCCAGGCGGTAAGATTCATGTCGGCGAGGCGGTGCCCGAAGCACTGGCGCGCGAGCTGCATGAGGAGCTGGGCATTACGTTGAGTGCCGCCTGTCCATTGCAGCGCGTGCGTCATGTCTATCCCGACAAGCGTGTGCTGCTCGACGTCTGGCGGGTGACGGATTACACGGGAGAGCCGCACGGCCGCGAAGGTCAGCCGCTGCGCTGGGTGACACCACAAGCACTAGCCAGTCTCGATCTTCCGGCTGCCGACCTGCCGATCGTGCGTACCCTGCAGTTACCTCCGCTTTATCTCATCACCGACAGCCGCCGTCACGGAAAGACCGGTATGCTTGTGCTCATTGAGCGTGCGTTGGCTGCCGGGGCGCGGCTCCTGCAAGTGCGCGAGCCGCATATGTCCACTGATGAATACACAGAATACGCACGCACTGTGACAGAGCTCGCGCATCGATACGATGCGCGCGTACTACTCAATGCAGATCCATCGCTGGTTGCAGCGTGTGGCGCAGACGGCGTACATCTCAGCAGCCACCGACTCATGGCCTTGCAGGAACGGCCGCTTTCTCAAGCATGTCTGGTCGCTGCCTCTTGCCATGATATTGCGGAGCTGGCGCAGGCCTCACGCATCAGCGTGGATTTCGCTGTGTTGTCGCCGGTGCTGCCAACTACCTCGCATCCGCATGTTGCACCGCTCGGCTGGGATGGGTTCTTGCGCGCGCGGATGCATTCTGATGCGCCAGTCTACGCACTCGGAGGCATGCTGCCGGAACATCTGCAGGTGGCGCGCGGTATGGGTGCCCAGGGTCTGGCAATGATCCGCGGTCTTTGGGAGGCATCGTCAGTAGAGCTAGCAGTGGAGGTGGTGCTGCGCTAGCGACCGCTGGACTTATCCAGGGCCAGGGCGAGATATTTCTGGTGCAAAGTCTCGACTTTGGCCTTGAGGTCGGTAAGGTCGCCGGTGTTGGTAATACAGTCATCGGCCATTTTCAGACGATGCCCCCGATCAGTCTGCGATGACAGAATTGCCCGGATCTCGGCCTCGCTCCGGCCGTCACGCGCCGCAATGCGGGTGATCTGTGTGCTTTCGTCGACATCTGCTACCAACACCCGGTCCACCAGATCCATCTGACCAGCCTCGAACAGCAGCGGGATCACCAGCAGGCAGTAGGGCGCATCGAGATTATCCTGCTGGCGCAGCATTTCAGTGCGAATCAGTGGGTGCAAAATTCCTTCAAGACGCGCGCGTTCATTTCGATCATGGAATATGCGTTGCGCCAGGCGCCGGCGATCAATGCCACCGTTGGTATCGGCAATGTCCGGACCGAATTCTTGCAGAACCTGAGTGCTAGCCGAGGTGCCCGGAAGGGTGAGTTGGTGGGCGATGATGTCAGCATCGATAACTGGCACGCCATGTTCGGCGAACAGCGCTGCGATTGTCGATTTTCCACTACCGATGCCGCCGGTAAGCCCAATGCGCAACATGGTGGTCGAAAACTAGAAGCGTGCCATCTGCAGATACTGTCGCATGATCTCATCTCCCCAGAGCATGGCCACCCAGCCGGCCGCGGCGAGGTAAGGGCCGAACGGCAGGGGCTTGGCGCGGTCACGTCCCTGGAAGACGATCAAGCTGATGCCGATGAGTGCGCCAATGAAGGAAGATAGAAGAATAATGAGTGGCAGGCTCTGCCAGCCGAGCCAGGCGCCGAACAGTGCAAACAGTTTGAAATCGCCATAGCCCATCCCTTCCTTGCCAGTGATGAGTTTGAACAGATGGAACACGAGCCACAGAGAAAGGTAACCTGCTACAGCGCCGACAACTGCCTGCGGCAGGGTTGTGAAGACATTGAACAGATTCAACAGTAGGCCAGCCCACAGAAACGGCAGCACCATTACATCCGGCAAGAGCTGGTGGTCGATATCGATGAAGGCCAGTGCGATCAGCAGCCAGGTGAGGGCGACTGCCGCGATGCCGGCCGCATTGAATCCAAAATGCCAGGCCGTTATCGCAGCGAGTGTGGCCGAGAATATCTCGACAAATGGGTAACGGAGGCTTATCGGTTTTTGGCATGCCGAGCACTTCCCACGCAGCCACAGGAAACTGACTACCGGAATATTTTCCAGTGTGGTGATTGCATGTCCGCAGTGCGGACAGCGCGAACGGGGCGTTGCGAGGTTGAACTTCTCATGTGCAATTGGCCCCGCTGTCTGCTCGTCCATATCCCGGCAATCCTGCTGCCAGTTTCGCATTAGCATAATCGGCATGCGATGAATCACGACATTGAGAAAACTGCCGATAATCAGTCCGAGAACAGCTGCGAACAGACTGAACACAAGCGGACTTATCTGGGCCAGGGTCAATAGCGACATCGTTGGAAGATAAGTCTATGGGTATTGATGTGGCGTCTACTCCTGATTATCAGACAACCGCCGCAAGCTTGAAGATTGGCAGGTACATAGCGATAACCAGCCCGCCGACAACAACGCCGAGGAAGGCCATGATCATGGGCTCGATGAGACTGCTCAGTGACGCGACCGCATCATCCACCTCTGCCTCGTAGAAATCCGCCACCTTGCCCAGCATCTTGTCGAGTTCGCCAGATTCTTCGCCAATCGCCACCATCTGCACGACCATGTTGGGAAACAGGCCGGTTTGCTCCATCGCCACACGCAGATGCGTGCCGGTGGAAACCTCGTTCTTGATGGCAATCACGCCTTCGTAGTACACGCGGTTGCCAGCGGCACCGGCTACGGAGTCTAAACTTTCTACCAGCGGTACACCGGCTGCAAACATGGTGCCCAAGGTCCGGGCATAGCGTGCGATCGTTGCTTTCTTGACAATCACGCCAACAACCGGGGCACGCAGGACTAGCCGGTCGACGGTGTGCTGCATCTTCTCAGAGCGCTTATAGGTATAACCGATGAAACCGACTGCGCCCCCCAGGCTGCCGAAAATGAGCCACCAGTAGTCCTGCATGAAGCGAGAAAGGTTGACCACAAATTGGGTCATGGCCGGCAGCTCGGCGCCGAATCCTTTGAACATGCTCTCAAATTGCGGGACAACAAAAATGAGTAGAATTGCAGTCACGATGAATGCCACAACCATCACTGCAGCAGGATAAAAAAGCGCCGATTTGATCTTGCCTTTGATGGCCTCAATCTTCTCTTGGTAAGTGGCAACCTTTTGGAGGATATTGTCGAGAATACCGGCCTGCTCGCCTGCCTGGACCAGGTTACAATAAAGAGCATTGAAGTACAGCTTGTGTTTGCCAAGTGCGCCGCTCAGGGTGGTACCAGACTCAATATCCTGTTTCACCGTGGTTAACAGTTCCTGCATGCTTGGATTCTCGTGCCCCTTGGCGACGATATCGATGCCTTGCACGATCGGAATGCCGGACTGCACCATGGTGGCAAATTGACGGGTGAATACCGAGATGTCCTTGGGTGTGATTTTCTTCTTGGATTTGAAGAGCGACTTGGTCTGTTTGCGTACCTTGGTCGGATTTATGCCTTGGCGACGCAGTTGGGCATTGACGTAGGCGACGCTGATCGCTTCGGAAACGCCCTGAGTTTTCTTGCCCTTCTTGTCGAGACCTTCCCAGTTAAAGAGGAAGAGTTTCTGTTTCGCGATTTTTTCCGCCGCCTGTTCTGCCATGAGTATGGATCTTCCTTAAGAATTGACTGCTAGTTAGTTATGCGCTCGACTTCTTCCAGACTGGTCAGGCCATCGCGCACTTTCTTGAGTGCTGACTCACGCAGATCTGGAATACCATCTTTTTTTGCCTGCATCTCAATGTCCAGGGCGTTGCCGCCGCGCATGATGATGGCGCTAATTCCTTCCGAGATCGGCATCACCTGATAGACACCGACGCGTCCCTTGTAGCCGTGGCTGCAATTGTCGCAGCCATCCGGATGGGGACCGTAGATTTTAAGATCCTTGAGATCCGTTTCTTTAAAACCGGCCTTGAGCAGAGCCTCTTTTGGAATGGTTACAAGTTTCTTGCAGTTTGGACATAGCCGCCGTGCCAGACGCTGTGCCACGATCAGAAGCACCGCGGAGGCAATATTAAATGGTGCGACACCCATGTTCACCAGACGGCTGAGAGTCTTCGGCGCGTCATTAGTGTGCAGGGTGGAGAGCACCATGTGACCGGTCTGGGCGGCCTTGATGGCAATCTCGGCAGTTTCGAGATCGCGGATTTCGCCCACCAGAATGATGTCCGGGTCCTGGCGCAGGAATGATTTCAATGCGGCGGCAAAGGTGAGTCCGGCCTTGTCGTTAATGTTGACCTGGTTAATGCCCGCCAGGTTGATTTCCACCGGGTCCTCAGCCGTGGAGATGTTGGTCTCCGACGTATTCAGAATGTTCACCGCCGTATAAAGACTTACGGTCTTACCGCTGCCGGTCGGACCGGTGACGAGCACCATGCCGTACGGGCGGTGGATGGCCTCGAGAAACAGACGCTGCTGTTCTGGTTCGTAACCTAGTTTTTCGATACCAAGGCTTGCCGAGCTTGGGTCGAGAATACGTGCCACCACTTTCTCGCCAAACAGCGTGGGCAGAGTGCTGACACGGAAATCGATGGAACGGTTCTTGGAAATGCGTAGCTTGATACGACCGTCCTGTGGCACACGGCGCTCGGCGATGTCGAGCCGAGCCAGAATCTTCATACGTGCCGCGAGACGCCCGGCGAGCGCCAGCGGTGGCTGCGCGACTTCGTGCAACATGCCGTCGATGCGGTATCGCACGCGGCAGAACTTCTCGTAAGGCTCGATATGGATGTCCGAGGCGCCACGGTTGATGCCGTCCAAGAGCAGCTTGTTTACGAATCGAACGATCGGCGCATCATTGACGTCCGCTTCTGATTCCGGCGTCTTGTTCCTGGCGTCTTCATCGCCGCCGATGTCCAGATTCTCCAAATCTGCGCCACCAACAGCGAAGTCGGTAAGCGTGGTGTCAGCCGCATCCAGCATCTTTTCGAGCGCGAGAGCCAGCTTCGTTTCATCTACCAACACTGGCTCGGTGATCAAGCCGGTGTTGAATTTGATTTCATCCAGCCCCTGGAGGTTTGTTGGATCGGCTACCGCCACGTACAGTTTGTTACCACGTTTGAATACCGGCAACGCCCTGTGTTTGCGGAGGATCTTTTCGTCAACCAGCTTGAATGGCGCATTCTCGATATCGAGCGCGGCGATGTCGAACAATGGGACGCCAAACTCTTCAGAGGCAACTTTGGCTATCGTTCCACTGTTGAGTTTTTTGCTGCTGACAAGATGCGAGATCAGCGGAAGCTTCTGGGTGTTGGCTTCGGTTTGCAGGCGTTCGGCGTCGGCAACGGGCAGAAAGCCTTCGCGCACAAGTCGTAGTGCCAAGCCGCTCAGGTTGCTTGCAGGGGTGGGGATTGCCATATCTTCTGGATAGAAATACGAAAAATGTTGAGCCTGATCAGGCCATTCGGTTCAAGAATTAATAGTAGATGAGAGAAGCCGGATCGCCAAATGCCATCAGTCTGAAACTCTGCGATTTCTGTCCATCTCCCATGAATTGCACATTATTTATACAAGCCGCGTTCGGATGGCGAGAGCCAACATGATTTACAGGCAGGGTGCTGTTTGACAGGGGTCAATGACCTGTCAGGGCCGCATGTCATGATGCCGTTGACATGCTTGGAAGGAATAATTTAGAATAATTCTAAATCAGTGCCGACCACTGACGAGACGAGCCCCCATTAACTGACAACACCAAGGAGAAGCAAGATGAAGTCGCTCAAAGGCACCAAGACCCACGAAAACCTGAAAGCCGCATTCGCAGGCGAATCGCAGGCAAATCGCCGTTACCTGTACTTCGCCAACAAGGCCGACGTCGAAGGTTTCAACGACGTGTCCGCCGTGTTCCGCTCCACCGCCGAGGGTGAAACCGGCCATGCGCACGGCCACCTCGAGTATATGGAGCAGGTGGGCGACCCGGCCACCGGCCTGCCGATCGGCGGCACTGCCGACAACTTGAAGGCCTCGATCGCCGGCGAGACCCACGAGTACACCGACATGTACCCGGGCATGGCCAAGTCCGCGCGCGACGAGGGCTTCAACGAAATCGCCGACTGGTTCGAAACCCTGGCCAAGGCCGAACGCTCCCATGCCAACCGTTTCCAGAAGGCGCTGGACACGCTCGGCAAGTAAGTCTGATCGGCATGCGGGGCCGGATAGGCCGGCCCCGCATTTCTCGAGAGCCTAGAACCAACCCGGCTGGCATTCACGACCGTTGCCCGCTGGTTTGCTTGTTTTCTCTCTATAAGAAAAGGAAAACCCATGTCCGCACCGACCGAAGGCAAGCGTGAGGGCAGCCTCCAGGCGCCCACCCGTCATCCGCTCGACTGGAAGAATCCGGAGTTCTATAACGAAGAATCGCTTTTCAAGGAGCTGGAGCGGGTCTACGACATCTGCCATGGTTGTCGCCGCTGCGTAAGCCTGTGCCAGTCTTTCCCGACGCTGTTCGACTTGGTGGATGAATCGCCCACCATGGAAGTCGACGGTATCAAGAAGGAAGACTACTGGAAGGTTGTCGACCACTGTTATCTGTGCGACCTGTGTTTCATGACCAAGTGTCCGTATGTGCCGCCGCACGAGTGGAGCCTCGACTTCCCGCATCTCATGTTGCGCGCCAAGGCAGTGAAATTTCAGAAGGGCGATATCAAGTTGCGCGACCGCATGCTCACCAGCACCGATACGGTTGGCAAACTTGCGGGCATTCCAATCATAGTGCAAACCGTCAACGCCTCGAACAAGACCAAGATTTTCCGCAAGGCGCTCGACAAGGTTTTGGGCGTGCATCCGGACGCGATCGTGCCGGAGTATCACAGCCGCACATTCCGCAAGCGCTACAACAATGCCGCCGCAGCGGGCACGGCGGTGCCGACAGCCAGCACGCGCGGGCGCGTGGCGTTGTATGCCACCTGCTACGGCAACTACAACGAACCACATGTCGCCGAAGATCTGGTAGCGGTGTTCCGGCACAACGACATTCCCGTCACCATCGCCGAGAAAGAGCAGTGCTGCGGCATGCCCAAGCTAGAACTCGGTGACCTCGAAGCCGTCACGCGCGCCAAAGAAGCAAACATTCCGGTACTGGCGAAGCTCGTGGACGAAGGTTGGGACATCGTGGCGCCGGTGCCGTCGTGCGCGCTCATGTTCAAGCAAGAGTTGCCGCTCATGTTCCCGGACGACCCGGATGTGCAGAAAGTGAAAAAGGCGATGTTCGATCCGTTTGAGTACCTGATGCTACGCCACAAAGAGGGCAAGCTGAGCACCAACTTCAAGCAGTCGCTCGGCAAGGTCGCCTACCACGTGCCCTGCCACCTGCGCGTGCAGAACATCGGCCTCAAGACGCGCGAGCTGCTGCAGCTCGTGCCGGACACCAAGATCGAGACCATCGAGCGCTGCTCCGGGCACGACGGCACCTATGCGGTGAAGAGCGAGTTCCACGATGCTTCGATGAAGATCTGCCGGCCGGTGGTCGATCGCGTCAAGGCAAGCGAGTGCGACCACTACAGCAGTGACTGTCCGATGGCCGGGCACCAGATCGAGAATGGCCTGAAGACCGGCAAACAGCCGGAACACCCGATGTCGCTGCTGCGTGCGGCATACGGAATCTGAATCTCAGTAAATTTAAGGAGTGGCTATGTCCAACGAGGGCTATCACGAATCGAACCTGAGCGAGGAAACCCGCGACATGCACCGTGCCATCGTTTCGCTCATGGAGGAACTGGAAGCGGTGGATTGGTACAACCAGCGCGTTGACGCCTGCAAGGACAAGGATCTGCGCGCTATCCTCGCGCACAATCGCGACGAGGAAAAGGAGCACGCTGCCATGGTGCTAGAGTGGATCCGCCGCCGCGACCCGAGGTTCGACAAGGAGCTGCGCGATTACCTGTTTACCGACAAACCCATTGTTGCCCTCGAAGGGAAGCACAAGTCCTGAGACATTTCATGAGAACCGAAGCCATGCAGAAGCTCACCCGCGACCAGCTCATGCCGCTGGAGCAGTACGCCAAACAGCGTAACGATTTCCGTGCCAAGGTCATGGCGCACAAGAAGGATCGTCAGGTGCAGATCGGCCCGCACGCGACACTCTACTTCGAGGACCGGCTGACCATGCACTACCAGGTGCAGGAAATGCTACGCGCCGAGCGCATCTTCGAAGAGGCGGGCATCGAGGATGAGCTCAACGCCTATAACCCGATGATCCCGGATGGCAGTAACTGGAAGGCGACGTTCATGATCGAGTATGGCGACGAGGATGAACGCCGTGTCGCCCTGGGCAAATTGATCGGCGTCGAGCACAAGGTCTGGGCGCAGGTCGCGGGCTTCCCCAAGGTCTGGCCGATTGCCGACGAGGATCTGGAGCGCACCACCGAGGAGAAGACCTCGTCCGTGCACTTCCTCCGCTTCGAGCTCGCGCCCGACATGATCAAGGCGTTGAAGAGCGGCGCAGCCATCAACATGGGTATCGAGCATCCGGCTTACACCCACAGTCTCAGTCCGGTGCCGGAGGCGACGCGCGCCTCGCTCGCCCAGGATCTCGCCTAAGTCGATTCCGCTGGTCCCGCTCGCAGGGCGCGGCGCGTAAAAGTCTGGGAACGGACTTTTACGCGAATATCTTTTATAATCCCGCGTCAATGCGAGCGATTTGTCCCGTTTTCTCCGGCTCCCTCCCGTGGTACTTAAACCGCGGTGCCGCGCATCCTCTCCGATTCAGTCTTCCCGTTTCACCGGTTTCCTGCGCATGAGCCAAACCTACGACGCGTCTGCGATTGAAGTCCTGACCGGTCTCGAACCCGTACGCAAGCGCCCGGGTATGTACACCGACACCACCCGGCCTAATCACCTCGCCCAGGAAGTCATCGACAACTCTGTGGACGAGGCCATTGCCGGCCATGCCAAGCGCATCGATGTCGTGCTCTATAAGGATGGTTCGCTGGCGGCCACCGACGACGGCCGCGGCATGCCGGTGGACAAGCACAAGGGCGAGGGAGTATCCGGCGTAGAGGTGATCCTCACGCGTCTGCACGCCGGCGGTAAGTTCTCGAACAAGAGCTACAGTTTCTCCGGAGGACTGCACGGCGTGGGCGTGTCGGTGGTCAATGCGCTTTCCAAGAAGCTCGAGGTGTTCGTCAAACGCGGCGGAAAGGAATACAAAATGGCCTTCGCCGGCGGCCAGAAGACCGCAGAACTGAAAGCGATCGGCACCGTCGGTGCGCGCACCACCGGCACCACCGTGCACTTTTGGCCGGACGAAAAGTTCTTCGACAGTCCCAAGTTCAGCGTCCCGAAGCTCAAGCATGTGCTGCGCGCCAAGGCGGTACTGTGCCCGGGCCTCAGGATCTCGTTTGAAGACGAGTCCGATAAAAAGAACAATGAGGAGTGGTGCTACGAGGATGGCCTCAAGGATTACCTGCTGAGCGAACTCGGCAAGCAGGAGCTGATTCCCGAAGACCCGTTTGTCGGCCGCTTCAAGGACAACGACGGCGAACTCGACTGGGCCATCGTCTGGGCACCGGAAAACGACCAGCCATTGATGGAAAGCTACGTCAATCTCATTCCGACTGCGCAGGACGGCACGCATGTGAACGGCTTCCGCCAGGGCCTGACCGACGCGCTGCGTGAGTTCTGCGAATTCCGCAGCCTGCTGCCGCGTGGTGTAAAGCTCGCGCCGGAAGACGTGTGGGGCCAGACCAGTTACGTGCTGTCCTATAAGATGCGCGACCCGCAGTTCTCCGGCCAGACCAAGGAGCGTCTTACTTCACGCGAGGCGGCCGCCTTCGTCGGCACGGTGACCAAGGACGCCTTCGCCCAGTGGCTGATGCAGCACGTGGCCGATGCCGAACGCATCGCCAACCTTGCCATTGAATCGGCACAGGCGCGCCTGCGTACCGCCAAGAAGGTCGAACGCAAGAAGATCGGCCAGGGCCCAGTGCTGCCGGGCAAACTCGCCGATTGTCTCTCGACTGATCTCAACATGACCGAGCTGTTCCTGGTCGAAGGTGACTCGGCCGGCGGCTCGGCCAAGCAGGCGCGCGACAAGGATTATCAGGCGATCATGCCGCTGCGCGGCAAGATCCTGAACACCTGGGAAGTGGACTCGGGCGAGG
>Ga0209253_10000480_pt1 | contig 34500 bp, 33 predicted proteins | sample FrelakmetBRP12BR_FD_187145 | JGI IMG/M metagenome (GOLD analysis project Ga0209253, IMG submission 187145) | Freshwater lake sediment microbial communities from the University of Notre Dame, USA, for methane emissions studies - BRP12 BR (SPAdes)... | ecosystem: Environmental > Aquatic >... | reverse complement strand
TTTTGTCCTCGCCTTAGTGGCAGTATTATTACTACCTCTAGTGAGTGGATTGATAGGTACAGTTCTAGGATGGATAGATACAGTCGTGGGTTGGCCTGCAACCAAGTTACCAATTTTAGGCACAGGTGGGGGTTACTTACTAACATTAATTGCCGTTGTGCAATATTTGATATTCGTTGTATTAGTGAAGTTCTTCATTAATGAAACTTGGAATAACTCAGTTTGGATTTCGTTGATTTCATTGTTCTTGCTATTCTTGCTTTATACACTAATTCCAGCATTATACGAATCTCTAAACGCTTATATGCCTTGGTAATTTATTTCTCTTCCTTTTTTTTATTAATAGACGCAAACAAGGATAAGAGCAGACTAATTTCTTTTAGAGATGTAAAAGACCTCCCAATGATATTTTTCATTGCCCGAATGACCTTATTTCTTGCATCTGTGGCGTAATCTAAATATTCCAGCGTGTTTTCCAAAGTGATATACAGTTGTTCTCGATCTTTCTGACTTGATACTACGACATCTCCTTTTTTTATCTCCCTTAGTTTCTTATATATACTAAATAATGTAATCGCAACTGCATGGGATAAATTCAAAGCTGGATAATCATCCTGCACGGGAATTTTTATTACAAAATCACACAAATCCAATTCTTCATTAGTTAAACCCGTATCTTCTCTCCCAAATACTAAAGCAATATTTGCAGATGGCGAACTTATTAATGAAAAATTAATCTCATCAACATAATAGGTGATTCGTTTTATATTATTGAATCGAATTCGTTTTCCTGAAGTCCCAATCACATAATCAAATTCCTTGAACAAGGCATCTAAACGAGTTAACTTACCATTATCTTCCGAATCTGGTTCCACTGGCAAGATACGAGAGGCCTGGAGAATTTCCAACCCATGCATTGAAAATCGTCTAGCTTCCGAATCAATTTCACATTGGGGAAAGCATAAAATCAAATTTTGAAAACCGAAATTCTTCATTGCTCGTGCGGTTAATCCAAGATTGATGGGACCTTGAGGCTCTACTAAAATTATCGAGATTTTTATTTGCTGAAATTGAGGAAGGAGTTCACTAGTGGTTAAATTCTTGTATTTCCTAAGTTCTTTCTTTTTCACAATGGTGTATATAAAAAAGAGGAAATGAAAAAAATTATGATTTTTCTTTCAAAAGGAGGCGAGGAGCTATTCCTAAAGACATCATTTCTTGTAATAGCAGTTTGAATGCATAACTGCAGGTGACAGGTGAGATCATCACTTTATCGCCGCATACAGGACATAAAAATTTATCCTTATTTCGGTCATGGATGGCTAAAAGTCCACATTTTTCGCACACGAATATAGTAGTTTTATCAGATTCATCCAATAGACGTTCTTTTAGCAGTATTGTGCTACCGTGACCGATTAAACAATCTCGCTCCATTTCTCCGAATCGCAATCCCCCTTCTCGTGCGCGTCCTTCTGTAGGTTGTCGGGTGAGAATTTGGACTGGTCCACGGGCACGAGCATGGATTTTATCAGCAACTAAGTGGTGCAATTTTTGATAATACACTACTCCAAGATAAATACCTACATCGTACTTGCGACCATTCACCCCGTTATATAATGCATGTCGACCGGAATATGCAAATCCTGCTTCCACCAATTTTTCCTGCAATTTTGCCATATCATTCCATTCAAAAGCGGTTGCATCTTGAATTTCTCCAAACGAACAGGCGATTTTTCCGCTTATTCCCTCAAACATCTGACCTAATGTCATACGGGAAGGCATAGCATGAGGATTAATAACTAAGTCTGGGGAGATTCCATCTCGAGTAAATGGCATATCTTCTTGAGCTGGAATTCTTCCAATTACTCCTTTTTGACCATGGCGGGATGCAAATTTATCTCCAATTTCAGGGATACGCAAGTCACGCACTTTTATTTTTGCGAGTTTATTTCCATCGATGGTTTCCGTAATAATGATTGTATCCACTGTCCCTTGTTCACTATGACGAATGGGAATGCTAGTCTCTCGGCGCGTGGGTTGGTCAACACCAAATTGATCATAGGATTTGATGAAACGCGGAGGTGAAGTCCTGCCAATCAACACGTTCCCCCCAATTACTTCTTTTTCGGGTTCAATGATCCCATCTTCTGATAAGAATCGATAATCATCGTCATTTGCATATCCTCGGACAGTTTTATCTGGTTTCTGGAATCGATCCACTTCACCACCTGGGTATTTCCGTTCCTCTCCTTCATAGGTTCTAAAGAAAGTGCTTCGGGCAAGTCCTCGTTCGATGGACGCTTTATTGATAATAAGCGCATCTTCAATATTGAATCCTTGATAGGTCATAACTGCGATGACAAAATTCTGTCCTGCAGGACGCTTCCCAAATCCTATGATATCCATTGGAGTTGTTTGAACAATCGGTACTTGGGGATAATGAAGAATATGACCCCGAGTGTCTAATCGCAAATGAAAGTTTGCCGCATAAATTCCCAACGCCTGTTTTGCCATTCCTGCTTCGTATGTATTACGGGGGCTTTGGTTATGCTCAGGAAAGGGGATCAAAGATGCTGTAATGCCTAAAATGGTGGTGGGAGATATCTCCATATGGGTGTGTTCGGTTGTTAATTGTCTTGGTTCCAATGCGATAAACGCATTCTCCTCTTCCTCCGCATCCAAATACTCAATTACTCCTTTCTTAATGAGATCCGACCAAATATATTCATTGGAGCGAATTTTAGCGAAATCTTCCTTGGAGATTGCGAGTTCTCCATCTTTCACTACGTATAAAGGTCTTCGAGCACGACCAGCATCACAATTGATTTGAATCTCCTTGGAAGCATGATAATATGCAATGTTCACGGTGTTATTAATTTCCGCCCGTCGCCTTCGCATTCTCACGTTTTCCACTAAACTTTCTATATCTTGATGAATCCCGACAAGTTTTCCGTTCAGGAAAATTTTCACATCTTTGCTAGTATATTCCATAATTTCTTCAATCGGGATGACGCCAAGGTCAATTAAAATTTGTTCCATGTATTTTTCGTTCCAACTCACGGAAATGATTGCTGTCAAACTGAGATTTTTTACCAATCCACAATTCGGACCTTCGGGAGTTTCCGCGGGACAAATTTTTCCCCATTGAGTAGGATGCAGATCACGAGCTTCGAAATGTGGTTGACTTCTGCTTAAAGGAGAAATAATTCTTCGTAAGTGGCTTAAAGTGGAGATGTAATTGGTTCGATCCAATAATTGGGATACACCTGCTTTTCCCCCCACCCAGTTTCCCGTAGCTAGGGCATGTCGAATTCGTTCTGATATCACATCCGCCCGAACAGCTGTTTTAATATTGGGTTTCCTTCCCCGGGTGTTTGTTCTTTCCAATTGATATTTAATATCTCTGCATAAGCTAACAAATGCTACACGGAATAGTTGAGTGAATAAATCCCCAGCCAGTTTCAACCGTTTATTAGTGTAGTGATCTTTATCGTCCGCTCTCCTCTTTCCTAAAACGAGTTCTAACACTTTTTGGGTCATTTGGCCAAGATAATACGCTTTTTTAAGTCGATCTTCTTTCTCATTACCAATATGCGGAAGTAAATAGCGATCTAATACCTGCAAGGCACGTTTGATACGAAATTCGGTGGGTTGCGTATATGCAACACGTTTTCCAAGGTAGTCAATAGCCTTTTTCTGACTTTCTTCCTTATCCCGGGATTGCAACGATGATGCAATGTCCACCACGGGGATAAGTTCTTTTCGAATAGACGGATCATCCGAGATAGCTTCAAAGATTTTTTTATCTGAATCTAATCCTAAAGCTCGCATCAAAATTGCTATGGGAATTCTTCCTGGAACAGTAGGAATCTGAACTTTTATGCTTCCATCTTTTCTTCGTTCAATAGTAACAGGGGCTCGGAATCCTTGCGTTGTTGAAAATACTTTCGCAATATGAGTTGCAGACGCACTCTTACTTGTTTCTTCCACCATGATTCGGTTGGGAGCAAGATCCTCCTGAGTAACGAGTACACGCTCCGTCCCATTAATAATGAAGTATCCACCGGGATCTAAGAAATCCTCCCCCTTTTTGATGAGTTCGATCTCAGAATTATTCGCTAAGGGACATCGAACAGATTTTAACATAATAGGAAGCTTGCCAATATACATTTTTATTGGTTCATTATCAATTTCCCTTTGAATTCGCTCATCAATAGTGACTGGAGTCATATCCAAGGAAATATTCGCCGAATAACTCAATTCCCGAATTCGTGCTTCCATAGGAGTAATATCCTTCTTTGCTCCATCAGCCTCTCGGATAACAGGAGTTTCTACACTGATCTGCCCAAATCGAATTTTATATCCAGGAATTTCAGGAATGATCTGACCAGAATCATTTACAATTTCTTGCATTTGGTTTTCAATGAAATCGTTAAAACTATCCAAATGCTGTCGTACTAAACCTTTTTCCTTGAAAAATGCCTTCAAAACATTCCAAGTATCGGTCTTATCTATGGTACTTGCCATCTATCTCACCCTTTTTCCTTTCATGACGAATCGATAGGATTCTACTTCTTTCACTGTTGTATCAGATTTACGTGTGATTCTGATCACGTCTCCATAACGGGCTCCGATCATCTCAACAACGGGATCATCTGAAAAAATCCTCGGTAGATTGAGAAGCTTAATCGAATACTTTTTTAACAATTCCTCAGTTTCTTCCTTCGTTAATATTTTATGTTTAGGAACGACTTCATGTAATAAAATGTCGACTTTCGGTTTTTCTTTTACCAAGTTTTCCACCAAAAAAAGAAAAGTTAATTTGTACAAGTTAACTGAAACTAATTCCATTAAAAAAGCATGTAAAAAAAAATTTTCGATTCTCCAACAATGGAATCCATTCAATAGTGATGAATTCATGGTTAAGCATTTTTTTGTAGCGCAAATACCCAATAACCAGAATTTTTCGCGATAATTTTTATGCTATACAATCGTTCATCCAAATTTTTCCTTAAATGGTCATATACACTTTCTGCACCCAGTTTTTTCTTTATCACAATTTGCATAATTCCCCCGAACTTGAGATATTGTGTTGCAAATACGATTTGGTTTAGATAGATGGTCTTTCCCAGCCGAATTGGAGGATTAAAATAGATCGTATCATAATAAAAACCATTTTTTTCTAAAATTTTCACATAGTCACCAGTGTATATGGTATATGATTTCAAGTTATATTTTTCAGAATTAAGTTTTGTGAGTTCGGTTCCACGAGAATTAATATCCATAAAGTGGATTTCTAAATTAGGATGAAGGACGCCGATTACCACACCAATTACTCCAATACCACATCCCAGATCTAAAATCTTTCCATGATTTGGAATGTGTGCGTTTTTTAACAAGACAGATGTGCCAGTATCCACTTTTCGAGAACTAAAAACTCCTGGTGCAGAATACAATTCGAATATCTGATTGCACAGGATAGCAGAAATAATCGTTATCTTATACGGAGAATTTGGAATAGAGGAAAAATAATGTTCATTCGGTGTCATTTTATATCTTAATGTGCTTTCCAGTGGGGATACATCTTTCGGGGCATTGTAACTCGCACAGTTTTCACAACTAATCCGGATTTGAGGTTTGCGATTTTTATTGCAGATTGCAGTGTTTCCCCAAAACCAATTAACTCTCCTTTCTGAGTCATTAGGGATACAGTATCTCCTTTATTAATGGTGGAATGAAGTTTTAAAATGCCATTTGCTCCAAGATTTGCACCATGACAAATGGCATCAACGGCCGTATCGCGTACGATTATTTTATTCATATGCTCAACTGCTTTTTCCATAGGGTGAATGAGTTGATACAAATAGGAATCATCCCCCTCCTCTGTGGATATAAAATAGGCATCATTGAGATCCTGCAATGTTACAAGGTTATCCTCGGTGAATAATCCAGCTCTGGTTCGGCGCAATTCCACCATATTCGCACCACATAAAGCAACTTCTCCCAAATCAAAACATAACTTTCGAATGTAAGTCCCTGCTTCGCAACCTACTCGAAATAATACATATTTATCTTGGATTTCTAAAATGTCGATATAATATATCCGACGTTTCCGCAACACTCGTGCAACAGCGGATTTAACAGGGGGACGCTGCCAGATCTCTGTAGTAAAACTATACATTAACCCTTTGATCTTTTCTGGATCCAAAGAATCATGGAATTTCATGATACATATATATTCTTTTCCCGCACTCTGAGGAGCAAAAGTAACTTTAGTTGCCTCTCCTAATGCTACTGGAAGCACACCCGATACTCTTGGATCTAAAGTACCCGAATGACCGGATTTATCCACATTCAAGATATTTTTAACCCAAACAGCTACTTCATGACTTGTGGGACCACTAGGCTTGTCCAAATTTACGATACCGAAATTTATATAATTAGATAGGGGTCTCCGCTCATAGGGAAGACATCCATATTTATAATCGGTATCCTCTTCTGCTTTAATGAACCATTCCTTGGGTTCATCTGCAGGTAAAATTCTGCGATCCATATTGCCTTACCAAAAAAGTAATTTTGATTCTATTCAAATTTTTGGATCGAACAAATAAAAAAACAAAAAACAACATTCGGGGATGTTCCGAACAAAAAAGAAACTAAAAAAAGGGATTATATCGCCATTCGTGATTGATCTATTATATGGCCCACTCATACCTACACGTTTGACAAACCAACTTGTGCCCATAGATGACTTTAGGGATATAACTGATAATCTTGGCTTTATCTTCTACTTCTCGTACTTTGACTCCATTACATTTCGGGCATTGATTCCGTCGCAATCCTATATCCAACTCATCTCCTGAAAATCCAGTGCCAGCAGGTGCAATAGGCGCTGGTTTAGCGATGGTAGGAGCCATCACAGAACGCGGTTCCAATAACTCTTTAATTCTTTTATCTTTATGGGCAACTTCTACTTTCAGTTCTTCAATCTGGCGCTGGAGAGAAGCTAATTGCTGAGTACCAGCTGCGATTTGCTGCTGATATTGTTGAATCTGGAACTTCAAAGCATCATAATCTTCTTTCGAAACTTGAGTATCTAGCAAATGTTGCAGTTGATTAGATAATTCTTGAATATTCAGGTTTAAAGCTGAAATTTGCCGTTCTTTGGTTTCAACTTCTTCTATTGAAATCATCTGTTCTTGTAACTTCTGTATTTCGTGGTATTTTTGCGTTAACATTCGGTTTTGATTAAGTAATTCCTGGTTTTGGGCTTGAAATTCCAACATTTTCTTTTGTTCTATTTGTACTTGACTCGAAACTTGGGAATCAAAAGAATTTTGAACCGAATTTAATTGTTGTTCTACCGAATTTACTAAATTGGTTAATTCGGAGTTCTCTCCTTTCAGTTTCTCATATTCCAATTCAAGTGCTTCAAGTTTTCCTTTGTCTTCGATCATTTCTGCTCGGATATCAATCAATTCCTGTGCAGTTACCTTTACAACCTTATCTGTCTTTCCCTTGTCGATGAGATCATCAACTTCTTTCCAAAAACTAATTTTTTTCCACCTTGTTCTGTTTATCTATTAAATAGAAATGAGATTCGATCTTAAATCATTAACGATTTAAATCGATTATTTATGAGAATTTTTCCAATATACAAGCAATTATAAAGGTCATAATGAATATTTCTCCAAGGAGAGTGATGGTATGACGAAACTGGTTAAAATAAAAATTTCCATTATCGGTGATTATGCAACGGGGAAAACCAGCCTCATACGAAGGTATATTGATGGGGAATTCGGCCGGGATTATCGACCTACAATCGGATCGAATGTATTCATCAAAAAGATCGATTTCACTCATAAGAATGAGAATTATTTACTCAGCATTTCGTTATGGGAAGTAGCCGGTCAAGATAGATGGCAAAATATACGAAAAACCTATTATTCTGGCAGCCAAGCATTAGTATTTGTAGGAGATCTTAGCAGAAAACGCACGTTTCAACAAATTAAAGAATTCTGGTATGAGGATGCAAAAGACCAAGTTCCAAAAAATACCCCCATTCTCATTTTAGCAAACAAATGCGATCTCCCTGGGGATATTGACGATACAGAGATCCGTGCGATTGCAAATCACGTTCATGCTTTTAACTATATTAAAACTTCTGCAAAGGAAAATATTCAGATTAATGTCGCATTTATGGAATTAGTACAGTTTATACTGAATTCTTCATCTACGATGGAGAACAATTAGACAGAGATCGATATGTGGCTTAATAATTCACCAGTTCTATCTTACCTGAGTTTGCAGATTTATACATTGCTTCTACTATGTGTAAGATTTCCAACCCAAAATTCCCTGGAGTCAGGGGATTTTCGTCTTTTTCAATACACTTCATGAAATAAGCGATTTCTTGTGGATATCCGAATGTGTAAGCTTCATCTGGCACGGGATAAGTCCATCCTGAAGTAGAACTTGCTTTCTCTATTGCATATCCGTAACCTGTTTCACTATATGCTGTTATAGGAGTCATTCTGCACGGGTCCGCAATTATTTGACCGTTCGTTCCATATAGTTCAATTTTCATATCATATCCTCCTGGTGCGTTCCATGACTCCTCAATCACCACTTGTGACCCATTTGGAAAATATAAAATACCAACTGCACTATCTTCTACCTCACATATTCCAAATTTTCCTCGATCTGGTTGGATCGTGGATGTTTGGCAAAATACCTTTTCTACTTGGGAATCGAGATACCATCGTAATAATGCAATATCATGGATGCCTAAATCAATTAAAGCTCCCCCACCCGATGGTTCCTGTTTGTAAAACCATTCACTATGTGGACCAGAATGTTGTTCTTTTCCCCTTCCCATATAAATTGATCCTAAAGCCCCTTCTTTGATAATTTCTTTCACTTTTTGAAAGGTAGGTGCGTAAATATTATTCTCACAATAATACACGGATTTTCCCGATTTTTGTGCAGTTTTTAACAAATTTTTTCCTTCCTGCACAGTTCTCGCTAGGGGTTTTTCCACTAGGATGTGTTTATGTGCTTCTAATGCTGCAATTCCAATGGATTCATGCAAAAAATTCGGGATACATAAGGATACTACATCGAGATCTAAGTTCAACAAATTCCGATAATCTAATAAAGCTTGTCCGGAAATTCCATATTTTTTCATAAGTGCCTTTGCTTCATCTTTTAATATAGACGAGATACCTACAATCTCCACATTCGGCAATCGCTTATATGCATTTACATGATGCTCTGCAATAAATCCCGAACCTATAATTCCTACTTTAATCTTCTCTTTCATACATTAACAGTCGTAACCAGACGATTTAAGTATTACAATTACCCACATATCTACACAACATGAAAGAACAGTTGAACTCCTACGGATTTATGCGAAATGGGAAATAGTATTTCCAAATAGGATTTAATTATTGGTCAAAAGATCATGCAATCTATTTTTAATAGCATTTTTACTCAAATCAAATCGATACAGAATTATAACACATTTGAGAAATCGGAACGACGTGCCTCTGTTTTTTCATCTGATGGAGCAAGATTGGTTTCCGGAGCAATCTCATATTAGAAATGGTGAAGATCTTATTCGAGTAGTATATTAAATTCTTTATTTACCCCCTTTAAGACAGGACAAGGATTTGTCCGAGATATTTACGAAGATCCTGCTATACCCGACACTAGTTAAAAGTAAAGGGGGGGTAAAGAATTCAATAAAGAATTCAAGGCCAAAATCCAACAAGTTCATATAGACTTAAATCCCTATAAAGGATGAATTTTTGAACTCAATTAGCTTTGCAATTGTTGTGTGAGTTTTTTACGAAGTTCCTCATAACTCTGAGTGTTAGACGATTCACTACGTTCAATGGTTTTTCTTCGCATTTCTAGGGTGCTGATTTCATCATTTAATTCTACTAAAACTTTAGCTTTGTCGGAATGAATTAGAATTCCTCCCACTTGCTTATATACTACCGCAGTATCTTCCAATTCTGACAATTCTTCGATTGCCTTCTTCTTTTCTTGAATCGTCGCATCGATTGTGAATTTTTGTTGCCCTAGTGTGCGAATCCGATCCTCTAAATTCTGCAATTTTGAAATATCATCTTGAACTGCCTTTGGAAGTTGTTTTTGAGTGGACATTTTCTTTGCACATTCCAGTGATGGGTGTGTGAATACGAAAAACCATATGAATTTTTTTATTTTAGAGAATCAACCTTCTCAATAATCTTGTATACAATATTTCCAACCTGCAAAATCGAATTAATCGATGCCCGAAAAGCCGTGATGTCTTTGGATTTTATTGTAAAAAATATTTTTTCGTCGGATTGGTGTATATCAATATGGGATCGTTTTCGGGATACAACTGTGTGTTCGGGCAAGTAAGACGAATAAAAGATGGATGCATCGTGTTCAGTATTAAATCTCATGGAAAAATTACATTCAATTACCCATTCGGATTTATTATCATGCATGGGAATACATCCAAGCTTCTAAAAACAGAAAGGAAATTATTCTTTACTTTTTTCAATAAGTTCTCTTTGGACTCGGAAGGCAATTCGTTGGGATTCGAGACCGGGTTGGGTATTTTGTGTATAACTACCCCCGGTATATTTAGCTCCGCATTTTTTACAATTCCAAATCCCTGTGCTGATTCTCTTTGTCACCTTTGATTCACAGACGGGACATTTTTGAGGGGTTTTCATGCCTTCCTCGATCACACGAAGGCGTTTTCGAATCCGTGAACCATATCGTACACCTAATCGTCCAGTGATACCTGCTTTCTTTGTTTTTCCCATGATCTATGTTCACTTGATTAGTAAGATAAATAGGCGTATTTTTGATTATTAAAAAATTTTATCAAACAACGGTTTTGATCCATTCAGCTTGTAGAAAAAAGAAAAATTAGAGTTTTGGTGTATATTGTCGTAAATTCAGTGTATTTCGTAACTCATTAAGTTTTTGGACCGCTATTTTAGAACATTTGACGACATCTTCTTCCGACCATGTAGCTTCTCCCGATTTTTGCATAGAGACAATCTGGCCTTTCTCATTGGAAGCGAAGGAAAGCTTTCCATCCATGACTAATTCTTCATCGAGAATTGGATCGATAAAGATATAATCCTCAATTTTACCAAAAGTAATTGAAAGGGGAATTTGATTAATCGGAATTGTCATATACTTACCATCCCAAACCACTTTTCCATCCTCCATTTTAGCTTTTGGTAGTTTTGTGGATAATAACGCTGTCATTGCTGAGATCGTTCCTGTATCAATTAAGTTTCCTGCATAATTCATTACATACATATCCACGAATAAGATGTACACATGTTCTCCTGGTACAATGCAAAGTTCCTTGTATTGAATACAATCACCATGGCGAATTCCACGATCTACTACTCGGGCAACTTCTACTGCTTCGATATCTGGGGGTCCACTTTCAAACATAGGAGAGGCAAATGGAATGAATTCTGTCATACAAGTGGCAACTCCCTCGTCGGGTGAATCCGGAAATGGGGCTCCAATTTCATATTTGATTCCCGTTATAATGAATGATTCCCCGAGATACGCTTCTGCGGAACCTTCCGCTTTAGGGATAATATCAGCGTTGATTTTCACATCTCGAAATTGTAAAAACTGCCGTCCATCAATCCGTTTTCCTTTTTTTAACAAATCCAGGATATATTTTTTCTGAACTGTTGATATTACTTGTGGTGTATCCATTATTTACTCTCCTCCTTCAATGTATTCACTTCTTTTTCGGGTTTTGAGGACTTATCGGATGATTTGGTTTTATCTTCTTTCACTCGCTCGAGTCCCTTTTCCAATTCAAGAGGCATATCCATTGAATCCTCATCTCCCAGCATATCATCATCTGGATTGATGTCAGTCTTTCCGATTTTTTTATTCTCAGCATCGGTTTCTTGACGGATCCTTTCGAATTTTTCCTTAATTGCTGCAGTCTGTTTTGCAAAGATTTCCCGTGCTCCCTTTTTCACGTAACTGATGGCGGTTTCTAACTCTTCGGGAGTCATCTCTCCATCAAACTGGAGCAGTGTATACTCTTCATCTGTCATTCGTATCGCTGCGGGAATATCCGCTTGACCTGCTTTATCTTCAATATCACCACAATCTAGGATGATTTTACCATCTACTTTTCCAGCAGCAACGCCAGCAACCAAAGATTTCAAGGGTAATCCTGCATCAGCTAATGCAAGGGAAGCTGCGGTCGTACTAGCACATCTTGTACCTCCATCTGCTGCAATTACCTGAACAAAAATCTCAATAGCAGAATTCGGATATAATTCCAAAAATAACGTAGGAGCTAATGCATCCTCAATAATTTTTGAAATCTCTCTTTCTCTTCGATTGGGTGCGGGGCTTTTACGTTCATGCACAGAAAAAGAAGACATACGATAATATACTCGTAGAATTCCTTTATCCGGTCTAGCAAGATGACGCGGATGAACCTCACGAGGTCCATATACTCCCGCATAAATTTTATTTTTCCCATGTTCTACATAAGCAGAACCATGGGCATTCGCAAGAACACCGATTTTACACTTAAAAGGGCGTAATTCATCCAGTGCTCGTCCATCTAACCGTTTACCATTTTTGTCAATGAGTTTTTTTGGGTAGGTTTCTGGTATTAATAAGGTCATTTTAATCCTCGTTCTTGTTTCTTTTCTTGAATATAATATTGTATTCTATCGGTTAGTCCGGTAGTATGGGCTTCCCGTTCGATTTTCCTTATGGCTTCAATGCAAAGGTTTTCAAGTTCGGGACTTACTCCTCGGATCCAAACAAGTCCATTTTTTGCGATAAATAAACGACATGTTGTTAAATCTTTCAACAATTTTATCATACTCCCTTTTTTTCCGATAATTCTTGGGATTTTCGGTACATCTACACTAATTATCGTTCCCTCGGTAATTTTTCCTAAAGATTCTCCGACGGTGGTAATGACGGGTTCTGATACTCGGTCTACGGAAACAATTTTCGCTATAAGCATATCTCCAAGACCGAATTTTTTCATTGCTTCAAATTCCAATTCTCTCGAGGATACTTTTGCTCTTCCTCGTTGGGATCGTTTATCATACACATCCATGGAATCTTTAGGCTTTAACGCACCTGTATCGCATGCATTTATATCTACACGCCACTTCACACTGGTTATATCAACAATTTTTCCAATCACTTTATCTCCAATTTCGGGACGATATTTGCCCCGTAGGGGAACCACATTGATATATTTCCCACGAACTTCTTTTAATCCGATATAGATGGAAATAAGTTTATTTCCCTTTCGGATCGCACCTCGTCCTGGTAAAAAATTTGAGTCTTCTGTTAAAATCTCTCCAGGAACGACGATCTGTCGAATATCAGTATTTGCTTCTGTCATTATCCTCAATTATGAACGTTTTATTTAGAGTGTATTATGAACGTTTGAGTATTTTTATTTGAACCCGTCCGCTGGTCATTCGATTGATTTTTTCCAAGAATTCGGCCTCCATGCCCGCGGGTAATTCAACAATTCCTACCCACGATCCATCATTCTGCCATTCATCCTGTTTAATCTTTCCATACCTTTCGACAACGTTGTAGGATTTTGCAGCGTATGAAGTCGGTATTTTCACCGCTAATTCCACATTTTCCATTCGGATGGGGATAATCGCAGAAATCGCACTTATTACATCCTTTACTTGCTCTTCCGCAGATTTCAGAATATCTACATTGTATTTTGCTTCAGTAATAGCTTTTTCAATCCTTTGGGGGGGATGGGGTTTCTTAGTTTGGGGATTAATGCAATTTTTAGCAATGATTGCGATTATTTGCCTTTTTTTCTTTTCGAAATTTTCATCTCTCTGCTTTTTTGTCCAATTCCATTCGGTTTCTCGGTCAAAAAGCATTTGATATGCTATATCTATGGCATCCGTAGTTCCAAATACGGTTTCCAAATCATTTACTGCATGGACCTTACCCCGTTTTGCATCCTCAAACACAATCAATCCTTCGAAAATGGCATTTATATCGATTTCAGACATTTGCTTAAGTTGATCTATTGTGAAATCTGAACTTTCTTCCTTATCTTTCAGTTGATGGATGTGGGATTCGATCAATTTCTTTGCATTCCATGCTTGTTCTGGTTCCACAATCATTTCGATTGTAGTGTTGTTTTTCCGTAAACGTGCGATGGTAAATTTACCAAAATCGATTCTTTTCTCTCCAGCCGACCCTCTAGACATATTCTTTTCCCTACCAACGTCTGAGATCATCATTGAACAGGATGAATAGAAATAGAGAAACGTTAGATGATTAAAAATTATTACATTTCTTTGAGGAGTTTTTGTTTCTCTTCTGTCGATAATGTGATTAAATCTAATTTTTCCTTTCGAATATATGCTATATCGAAACTTTCTTCTGTAATGTCCGATTCGAGAACTTGTTTTACGGTTTTTGTGGCAAGTTTTAACATATCTTCAAATTTCATATTCGTCTTGTAATTTTCTTCAAGGAATGGTCGTGCATTTTGCTGCCCTGAACCTATTGCACAACAGAAATATCCCCAATAAGCACCTGAAGGATCCGTCATGTAAATCTGTGGTTCCCCTTTGGGATCAATTCCTCCTATTAATAACGATACACCGTAGGGTCTTCTACCCCCAATTTGGGTGTATTGTTGTGCTTGATCACAAATTTCTCGGGTTACATCTACAACGGAAATTTTTTCATCATAGTTTAAAATATTGATTTGTGCTTGGATACGTGCTTGATCAATCAGAGCACGTGCATCCGCGGTTAGGCCAGCAATAGCTACACCAATGTGATTATCAATTTTAAAAATTTTTTCAGAACCCAGTCGTTCTTGAAGAGGATTATTGCCTTTCTTCTCTATAGCAAAAATGACAGAATCCGCGTTGCGCATTGCAATTGCGGTCGTCCCTCGTCTGACTGCTTCTATGGCGTATTCTACTTGGAAAAGTCTGCCATCTGGGGAAAACATCGAAACAGACTGGTCATAACCATCTCCCGTTCTAGAAAACATATTTTTTACCTTTTTTACTCCTTTTGTAATCCTAAGGTGCTCAGTATTAATTTCTAACGCTTTAATTTAATTCGTTCTTTTCAATAACGATCTACTACACTCGTTACTTAAAGGGAATAAATTGCATAATAAATAATTTTCGCTCGGTTTCTAAAAAGTACTCAATTCATATCCCACACAAGTTTATTCAACTCAATTGAGGAGAGTAACAAGAAATTCTCGGGATTTCTTTCAGATTCCACTAATCCTATTGCATAATTGAATTCTTTGTCCATTGATCCCACTATTCCTCGTTTAAGAGAGGGATTCAAGGCTGCGTATTGATATATATCTGTTTTTAAGATGCTATACCGGATTTCATGTAGTATTACATCCTTCTCGTGATGAAGCCACGAATCCAAGATATTTTGACAATCCCTAGGATTCAGATTGGCGGATTCTGTTTGAAAAAAAATCTCGCCTTGATTCGAGAAGACTACCAAATCATTAAATTCATAATGGATTTCCTTGAATTTTTCGAACTTTTCCGATAAATCCTCGTACATAATATTCACAGTATGTAGGTGCACTACTCCTAATATAAATTGCCAAAATTCATATTTTTTCCTACACAAGTGTTGTTACTCACTAGTTGAAGTACAAATCCTATGCTCCTGCTCACCCTACTAGACAATTTCTATTCCCATTCCAAACAAAAATCTCTGGATGAGAATTATCTGTCTAAAGCTCTTCTCCAATTAATTAAAGAAAGAACCAAGGAATTTGAAGTGGAGTTCGAGTATGTAGGTTTGCATCAACCAAATAATCGCCCTATGATTGCAATGGGAGGTAAAGATGAACTGTTTGTGAAAAATTACCTGATAAAGGAATTTGGGACTATTTACGAGTTTATCTCCCTTCAAAAGGAGCAGATTCTAAGGGGGCGATTGCGTAATCCGGATATTGTCAATTTCGGTATTTTTATTGACTGTGGTGTTGAAAATCCTGAAAAAGACATTCTTTATCCCTTATTCGAGATGCGGCACCAATTATGTGGTGGTAAAAAGCTTTCGAAACGACAGATCGTGAAAGCGTATGGGTTTTTCGAACACATGCCTTTATTTTTCGAAATCACCGAAATCAACAAGGAAACTCATACAATTGAATGCAAAATGGCACAAATTTCGCTTGATATGATCCGAACATGGATAGATGACGAGTTTGAGATCTTGTTTTCATCAGGAGAACCCCGAAAACGTATCAAAAAAGCTATCAAATATAAAAAGCATTATGTCGATTATGTCGTCATTGAGCGCATGGGCTTCTTGGAAACAATAGTTTTTTTAAAGAAAGGTACCTCTGCACCGGGTATTTTAGCAGATATCGGTCCTCAGTTAAAAACTACCCAACTTTCCATGTTCCGCCCTGTACACGTCAAGGAATTACTCCAATCTGCAAATTCGAAAAATTAATTTATTGCCCAAAGATCAAGTCAACTACCCAGTACTCAATAACATAAAAACCATAATAGGAGCCGTGATCTAGTGGTTATGATGCCGCTCTTACACAGCGGATGTCGAGAGTTCAAATCTCTCCGGCTCCATTTAGAAACTAGTTGCAATATTACTCCCAAAATTCCTCCTGGATATTATTATAATGTTTACGATAAATTTCATTGTTAGTTGGAAGCAAGGACCTCAGTTGCTACAACTCACTGATATTCAAGATATGTATGGTACCTATCCTACTATCGCAAAATTATTCTTCCAGCATTTAATCTCAAACATTCAAACTGATCAACGTTATTTTGCAGAAGGTGGTTTGAAACGCATAATAGATTCTCACAATCAAGAATTTGAACCCCATCAGTGGATTTTTGTCTGGGCTGAAGATTTTCGTGAACGACTTTTCTATATTCTCTTCTCCCGAGCAGCGAAATACGGTGGTAATGGAGCCTTAGCAGCGGTGGGTCCGACTGAATTTGCAGAATTTTTACGAGGCGAGGGGAGACCTGGGATTCTTGCTACATTGACTCTTTTGAACAGTCCCGATAAAATGAGATCCGTTGCTGTGGTAGTTTCTTCTCCCAAGGAAGCAAAAAAGGCAATCCAGCATGCCGCATTATCCCCTCAGATGCAGCAATTTACCCAGTGGATCGACCAATTAAAAGTTGCACAAAACGTACAAGGAAAATGGTTCCCCGCTTATGCACCTCAATGTCCTATATGTAATTCCCAACTTGTGGGATTAGAAGGCTATGAAGTAGGATTTACCCAATTAGTATGTCCCCAATGTGGATTTACTAAGAAAAAAATCAGATGATTCTATTTCTAAAATCCAAATTTCAATTTATCTTTTAGGACTTTTTCCAAATCGATACCCTCCATATTGCATAACTGCAGCAAATCCAAAAAGATTTGTCCAATCGCTACATCCATGCTTCCATCGCGTTTCCGGATTAACAGTTCAAGATTATTGACATGATTTTTTACAATATCAAAATAATCCAAATCCCCTTTTTTCGGATCAAACTTGTGAAAATTCGTGAGGAATTTTTGTATCTTACTTATCTCCATTCCATTCTCCTTTTTTTTTTGAATTCCATTAAACGAATATATATATTATGTTACAACAAAGTAGTTTTGTCTTTAGTCAAATAAAAAAATAATGATGATTATGAATTATTACTGTGCATTGGATTTAGGAACGACGGGATGTCGTACTATTGTATTCGATGAGCAAGGAAAGGAAGTCTCCCGACATTATGAGGAATGGGTTTCATTTTTTCCCTCTCCCGTAATGGTTGAGCAAGATGCGAACCTATGGTGGAAAGCCTTAAAAACCACGATAAAAGTTGCTCTAAAGAAAGGAAAAGTCAAACCAAGGAACATTAAAAGTGTCGCTATAACAAATCAACGGGAAACAATTGTACCCGTAGATCGAGATGGGAATCCCCTGCATAACGCCATTGTTTGGCAAGATCGGAGGACTACTGATGAATGCAACTTCATAAAAAGGAAAATTGGACCTGATAAGATCTATTCCAAAACGGGATTAACAATCGATCCGTATTTCTCATCCTCGAAAATTATGTGGATTAAGAACAATAAACCCGAAATTTATCAAAACACGCACAAATTCCTTTTAGTCCACGATTTCATCGTGATGAAACTTACTGGAAAATGGATGACAGATTATTCCAATGCATCCCGTACAATGCTATTCAATATTAATACTCTTAAATGGGATGAAGAAATTGCCTCTAATCTCAATCTGGATTTAGATAAGATGCCAGATGCGATAGCTAGTGGCACTCCTATTAGCCCGATTACCACCAAAGATACAGCTTTTGAAAAAGAAACAATCGTGATAGCGGGAGGTGGAGATCAACAATGTGCGGCACTGGGAGTTGGAGTATCTCAGGAGGGTAGAACGAAATGCACTACAGGAACAGGTTCGTTCATACTTGGCTTTCTTAATTCTCCCAAATTCGATCCCCAGAAACGAGTATTATGTTCCTGCCATACAGTCCCGGGAGCGTGGGTCCAAGAAGCAAGCATTTTTACAACGGGTTCCGCTTATCGTTGGGTGCGAGATATTATGTGTACTGGAGAAAAGCAATTAGCATCAAAACAGAACGTCGATCCCTACGAAATAATGAATGAACTGGCCGCCCGATCTCCTGTGGGTGCAAATCGGTTGCTTTTTATTCCTCACATGGTTGGTGCGGGTGCCCCTCATTGGAATCCTAATGCGCGAGGAGTGTTTTTGGGTCTTGCATTGGGTCACGAGCGAAAAGATCTGTTACGATCTGTACTGGAAGGCACTTGTTATGAGGTAAAGAAGAATATTGATGTGTTTGAGGAACTGGGAAGTCATATATCCGAGTTACGTGTTACAGGAGGTGGATCCCGAAGTGATGTGTGGAACCAGATTATGGCGGATGTTTTAAATATACCATGTGGAAGAGGGGAATTAGAGGAAAGTACAGCTGTTGGTGCCGCTATTCTCGCAAGTTATGGTGTAGGAGATTATAAAAATATCATTGATGCTGCTGAAAAAATTGCTAATATTTCCAAGAAATGGATTCCTGATCCTGATGCCGTTCAAAAATATGAAAAACTCTATAAAATTGCCAAAGAACTATATGCAAAAATCGCAAATTCGGGGATCTGGGAGGAATTACTTTAGATCTCTAATTTTTTCTCTAATTTTCCATGGCTAACCATGAAAGTGGAATATCTTGGTATTTTCCACTGGGAAGGGTTCGACGAATTGTTAGGGGCAATATGCCTGATAATAATTCTTTTTCAGCTATTCTCATGGAATCCAATTCCACACTATTTCCACTAATATCTGTTAGAATCGGTGCACCAAAACTTATTTGGAGAGCTCGTGCTCCGATTATCCGAGCTTTTTCATATCGAGTAAGAAATACGGGTCCGACATTGATTTTACTGCTAGCCTCTTCTAACTGTTTACGTTTAATCCTTGAATGTACCATTTTTCTGAAACCTAATAAAAAAAGTGATATTTTTCGCTTATTGTTGCCCAAATTTTAATTTTTGCATTTTAAGATGCGAAAATTTCTTATTTTAACCGAGATAGATTAGAAAAATGGATCATTAACAGGGGAGTAGTTTAGTGGTTTCATCTGCGCAATCCTGCACCGAAAGCCCTAAATAACGCCAGTCTCACACACTGGAGATCGAGGGTTCAATCCCCTCCTTCCCTACCAATTGTTCCCTATCCATTTTTATCGTAATTGATGTTTTCCTTATTCTCTCCTCTCATCTGGTTTGACTAAATTTCTCTTGCACTCTACATCCTTTACTAGTACAGTGATAGTAATACTTCTAAATCCATCTATGATATTAGATCAAAGATGCCCAATCCGAGTGCTATGACTGATACTGATACTTATTTAAATCTCCCTTTCATCAAACCCAACCTAGTTAGGGAGCGAAGATACCAGAAAAATATATTTGCATCATGTATAGGTAGGAATTCTTTGATAGTCCTCCCGACGGGAATGGGTAAAACGATTATTGCACTTATGCTCGCCTTATATACATATTCCCAACAACCGGATAGAAAAATTCTATTTCTAGCACCCACTAAACCCTTAGTTGCCCAACATCAACGAACTTTTCTGGATCTTTCTACTTTGGAAGAATGGCAACTTCCGATGCTAACTTTTCCGCCCGCAAAGAGGGAAAAATTGTATAAAGATTCGTCCATTGCATTCTTAACTCCCCAGATTCTCCAAAATGATGTCATTAATAAAAAAATTTCTCTCGAGGAAGTGTCCCTTATCATTTTTGATGAAGCTCACCGGGCAGTCGGAGATTATGCCTATACTTTTATCGCCCAAATGTATATTAAGCAGAATCCCCATGGCTTGATTCTTGGAATGAGTGCATCTCCGGGGGGCAAGGAAGAGAAAATCCAGGAAGTATGTACTAATTTATTCATCACTAATGTCGAAATCCGTTCCGATACAAGTCCAGATGTAGTACATTATATTCAAGAGGTGCAGATCAATTGGATTCCCATTCAGCTTCCCGATGAATACCATCAACCGAAGAAAATCTTAGAATCGATACTTAAAAGTTACCAAAAAGAATTATACGCAGGTAATTATTTGGATCATCATGGTCTAAGCAGTGTCTCACGCAAGGATTTACTTGCAGCATCTAGCAAAATTGATTTCAAGATACGAGATAGTTCGACGACCAGCGAAGAACTAACTGCTGCATTTAATTTGAAAAAGATCACATCCAATGCGATTCGTATATCCCACATGCTGGAGTTATTAGAAGCACAAGGGATTGAACCTTTGTATAAATACTATCAAAAGTCTCTGGATGAACTAAAAACTCCCAAAGCGTCGAAATCTCTCCATGAATTAACGCAATCCACAGACTATCGTAGAGCCATGCAGCTGGTAAATTCTCTTATTGAATCCAATTTCATTCATCCTAAATTACTTAAAATTCGAGAGCTGCTTCTGAAGCAATTAGAACGAAGTCCTGAATCTCGTATCCTAATTTTTGCAAACTTTAGGGATACCGTGGACTCTATTGTCGAATTCATTAATTCTTCTCCTCAGATCATATCCCAAAAGTTCATAGGACAACAAGCGCGAAAGAAAGGGAAAAAAGTTGAAAAAGGTATGACTCAGAAGGAGCAGATTGATCTTCTAGACAAATTTCGCAACGGAAGAATCAACACTCTTGTTGCTACAAGTGTTGCAGAAGAAGGTTTGGACATTGCTGAATGTGATCTCGTGGTTTTTTACGACGTGATTCCGAGTGAAATTCGCACTATCCAGCGCCGCGGACGAACGGGCAGACAAAGCAAAGGAACCCTTTACATTCTCATGGCACAAGGCACCAGAGAGGAAGGATACTACTTTGCGGAACAAAAACGGGAGAAAAAGATGCGTCAAATATTATCAAATTTTAAACATAGTACCCTCCAGCCTAAAGAGCAAATTAGTGAAAAAAAGACACAAAAAAAGGGAAAAACAGGAAATATACTTGATTTTATGCAAGATTCAGAGGAAATTACATATCAAACTCCCCTCCCTCCAAAAATAATTCCTCAAGATTCGATGGAAGAACTACCAGTGAATAAAAGCCCAATCGGTCCATTTCTTATCATAGATACTCGAGAAACTCAATCTGCTGTGGTTCGTGAGCTGACTGTAAGGGGGATGGAAGTGGTTTTGAAAGCTCTACCCGTGGGCGATTATGTCGTATCGGAAAGGATAGGAGTTGAGCGAAAAACCGAGCAAGATTTTATTGATTCCTTAAAAGATGGACGATTGTTCAATGAATTGCATGCACTTTCTCAAAATTTCGCAATTCCTATTCTCTTACTAGAGGGGAATCCTCTCCATCATACGAGTATAACTAAATCCGCCATATCAGGTGCGCTAGCAAGTATTATTGTGAATATGAGAGTGAGTATTCTTTATACCGACTCCCCGACGGATACAGCAGATCTATTAATTGCACTTGTCAAAAAGGTCCATCAAGATAAAAATCTACTCGGTAAAGTATATAAAAAAAAAACTACTAGCGAAGCCGAAGCGCAAGAACAAATAATTTCGGGGATTCCAGGGATAAATATCTATCGAGCTCAGGAACTCCTCACAGCATTTGCAAATATCGAGAATATCTTTAATGCAGCGGAAGAGGATTTAGAGCAGGTTCCGGGGATTGGAAAACAAACTGCAAAAAAAATTCGAGAAATTGCTGAATACAATTACAATAAAGAGAAAAGATAATTATTGTTTGGAAATTCCACGAAGAAAGCGTATGTAGAAGAAGTAATACCCATGAGTCCATATATAGATAATAAATATCAATACCCAAATGGATATGAGCATTAAACCACTAGCTATCATGGATAGAACACCATATGGCAAAGTTAGGATCAATTCTAAAAAAGTCTGCCCATTCAAGGCTTGTTCGATCAAATAATTAGTCAATAATCCAAAGGATCCAATCACCACTAAAGCAATTGCGACTAAAAGAGCAATAGTTATGATCTGTGCCATCCCCCGATCTTGTTTTTCTATATTTTCTGGAATGTCTTCTCTTCTAACAAATAACATTTTGCTGATGAAATATACTAGATTGCGGGATGACACTAAACCACCCGTTAAAAGTAAGAAGAATACGCTACCCATGGATTCCAAGACCAGAAATTTTAAAGAAATTCTCGTTGTAGGATCTTGCCACTGTGTAGAAAACTCTTGCATACCCCACCAAATAGCCCCATATATAATCCCAAATACACTCAACCAGATTAGAAGATATACAATAACACCAAATGTCACCTGAGCTTTACTGTGTCTGTCTCGTTCGATTTTTTCATTATCATGTATTATTTTTCTTGCATTTGCATTGAAAAATATAAAGTATCCGTGTGTCCAGGTGTAAATTATGAAAATTATGACCCAGATTCCTACAAAAAGCATTCCACTGAATAAAACAGCCCAAATTCCATAAGATGGTAACCCCATCAACCATTCTTGAAACGAACCACCCGATTGGGTTTCCGCTAGATTAATTAAGTAATCCACCAACATTCCCATCGCACCTATAATAAGCAAAGCGATAGCAATTAATAGTGTAATAGTGATGATTTTGGCTAGTTTTTTATCTTGGATGTCTAATTCTTCGGAAATTTTACCTTTACTAGCAAATAACATTCGACTGATTGTAAAACTACCTCGACTGAATAATACTAATCCTCCAATGAGAACTAAAAATACCAGACTACCTAAACCCCCAACCACTAAGAAAGTAGTGCCGAAATTCGTCCATTCAATGGGGAATACAAACATATCCATTCCATACCATACACCACCTAATGAAACTCCTAAAACACTGATTAGGACAACAAGGTAAAAACCAACTCCCGAATTCCATTCGATTTTATTAATGTCAGATCGATCCACAAGTGCATTGTTTTCTGCAATCAGTTTTAGGGTTTTCTGATACCCGTTAATCCATACCCAGGTGAATACAACCACTAAAATGGTAAAAACTAGTAGCATGGAAGAGAAAAGCATAATAAGGAGACCGTTCGGGGTAGCAATAAGGAATTCCAAAAAACTTACCCCTTCTTCCGATACTATCCACTCGATAAAAGCAAGAACGAGACCTACAACGATGATAAAAATGGAGACTAAAAGACCCGCGGTAATAAATCGTGCTAAGAAGGTACCTTTTTCGAATTTTTCCTTCGTAATCGGGGGATATAGCATACGATGAATTAATCGAGTTCCTTTCGGATACAAAAACCATAATGCAATAACTCCACCGACTCCAATGATACCAAAACCTCCCGCAATTATAATTTGTAACATTAATCCTAAATCTTTAAACCATTCCCATTTGCCCGTTGGAACAAATGCATCCATAATTGCCCATAATCCTCCAATAAATAACGCAAAACAAGATATGGATATTACCAAATAGAAAGTAATGCAAAGGGGAGAACCAGATGGTTCCTTATGTTCAATTGCATGAATATTTCGAAATTTCTCATCAGATTCAGACATAATCATTCACTTAATTTTATAATATTCAAACAATCCTATATGCCCTATAGACAACAAAATGAAAAAATAAATTTAACCATATGCTTGATAATATACTACTTTATCAGTTCTTCGCCCTTTTCTGTTAAGATGAACGCTTCTCGCTCTTCCCCCTCATACACATATCCCTCGATGCGTATATACTCTTTTTCAGCGAGACCGGTTAATTTCTCACGTAACTGCGATTTCGTTTTCAATTCCATATCCAAATTTTTTCGTGTTTGATTGAAAATAATATAAATACGATCCAGGACCAAGCGATTTTGAAACGTCCCATAGCACCCTAAAATAGTGCGTTCATCCGAATCTAAATCTTGTCCGAGTAAGCGTTTTTCTTGCGATAATTTTGATTGTAAAGCTTCTTCTAAACTGATGGGGTGGTCGGCATCCCTTTTTTCTTCTTTTTTATGATTCATTTTCCTCAAATTCTGTAGGTTTATTTTATTTCCTTGCTATATTTGTATAATTTAAAGAAATTGTTGCCAGTTATTCCAAAAAAGTTTTGCACAAAACCATTCGATTGTCTATGTCTCAAGCCACGACCATCATGTTAAAGAATCATCAAGAAGTCACTTTACGACATATCTTGAAAGAAGATTTAGATGATATCTGGGATAATTATAATGAAGTTATCGACGAACAGCTGTATCAACCCTCTTTTACCAAAGTAGTCGAAAAACTCGAAAAAATCAGCTGGTATAATGAAATTGTCGGTTATAATAACTTATGTGTGGTTGCGGAACTCAAACAGAAGATAGGGAGTGCAGTAATTGGTCAATGTACGATTCATCACGACGATTGGGAAGCATCCGAGCATGTGGGGTTATTGGGTATCATCATTCGTAAAGAATTTCGTAATCTTGGCTTGGGAAAACGATTAATGGAATTTGCTATGAATGAAGCAAAAAAGAATGGAAAACGCAAAATTGTGTTGGGAACTCTCATTTCCAACACAGCAGCTATCCATTTATATGAGAACCTGGGCTTTCGAAGAATTGGGATTCGGCAAAAACAATTTCTTATGAGAAAGAAATATATTGATGAACTATTGATGGAAAAATGGTTAGATTAGTTGCGGAATACTGCCGTAGAATAAACTTTCAACAACTCCAGAGCCATTTGAATATCATCTTCTCTTTCTGGTAACTGCTCAGCAAGATTCTCCAAAGTAACCCCTACATCTTCTTCTCTACCAATTCCTGAACGGGATGCAAGTCCTACTAAAACCGTACCCAAGTTCATGGGAGTCAGTTTTTCTTTCAATTTCTCTGCATGGTCCTTGTACCAATCCCATAACCATGGTTTTGTGGATTCGTTTCGCGCTGCCATCATTATGGGAAGATATCTGACATTCATGGGCATTTTTTCCAATGAGAGATCAAATATTTCCCTCAGATCTGGTTCACTTCTCACCTCACCGATTGCTTGGCATAAATACAATAATTCTTGTCCAGAGGTTTTTGGATCAGTAAGCTTTTGGAAAAAGAGATTCTTGGAGTTTTTATCAAATGCTGCAATAATTCTATATATCGTGCTTAAAATATCTGCATGAATGGGAATATCCTTCTTAAGATCGTCATATTTTTGTTTTACAAAGTTGCGAACCATTTTCGATTCGCACAAAAATGCAGACCAGAGTAAAATACTTCGTAATCTCGATGTTTCTAGACTATCATCCTCTTTTGGTTCCAAACCAATTTTTACCAAATGCCTATCAAACATGTTTCGTCCAATTTCTGCTATTCGGGAACGTTTTGAATTCAAAAAGAAATGCAAGGTCTCCAAATTCCCTGCGATATTTCGTAAGGACAAATAGCTTTCCTCTTGCGAATAATACTTACTCAGAAACTCTAAATAATAATCAATTGAATAATTACCACGCAGAGCAAAGTGAAACACATCGTTTTGAATTCCAAATATATCCAAATGGGATATTTTTTTTTCTGCAATAAGAGATCCTAACTTCTCCAGATTCCCATCGGTATAAAGGACGCGATAAAATCCCTTTTGGTGTGCATTGAGTTTGTATGCAACAGCGTTTTTGGGAAGTGTGATTTTCATCGACTGTTTCTCCATTATAATTTTTTCATCTAATTGGGTGCCATCATGGAGAAAAACGGTGTAAGAGATGGGGATTAACCAGATAGTATCAGACTCATAAGGCAGAAACGTGAAACGTGATTGTGTTAATTTCAGAACATTTCCTTCCCTATGAGCCGTAACAAACGGATGACCTTTCTGATGTACCCATGAATCTGCAAATTTCTTTATAGGTTCTTTCGTAGCTTCCTCAAATACGGTCCAGTACTGTTCTGTATTTGCAATGCTGAATTTAAATTTCTCTAAAAAGCTTTTTATTCCCAGTTTGAATTTCTCCTCTCCTAAGAAATCGCTCAAAACCCGAATTACGGAAGCTCCCTTATCATAAATTATTGGAGCTGTTGCAGAGTTGATGTCAATCGGTTTTCCTCCGGGTAGTTCGATAGGAAAAGTGTTAATCAGTGAATCGCGCATCAAAGCACCAAGTGTAGAATCCAAAATGAAGTCATCCCAGATGTTCCACTCGGGATAAATTGCATCAGTTACAACTCGCTCGAAATAGGAAGCAAAACTTTCATTTAACCACACATATTGCCAATCTGCAGGAGATACGAGATTTCCAAACCACATATGGGCAGTTTCATGTGCCACCACAATAACGATTTGTGTTTTTGAAGACTTCGAGGTTTTTCCTGGATAGACTAAAATCAAAGGTTCTCGATAGGTTATTGCGCCGTAATTTTCCATTGCACCAAATTGGAAATCTCTCACGGCGATATTATCCATCTTTGAGATAGGAAATGGAATTCCCGTCAATTCCTCGAGGATTTCTACGGATTTTTTACTGATTTGTGCACCATATTCTGCGTATTGCCTGTTCCGAGGAGTGGTATATACACGGACCGTAAGCGTTTCTGATTTTTCTTCATGATATTCGAAATCACCAATTCCGAAATAAAGCAAGTAAGTACACATTTTGGGTGTTTGTTTAAATTTGACAATTTTTTTACCATTTTCAAGTTTTATTTCCTCCGCTACGGGGCAGTTAGAAATTCCGGTCAAATTTTCATCGATTACATATTCAATATCAAAAGGTGTCTTGTATTTGGGTTCATCAAAACATGGAAAAGCCCACCGTGCATATCTCTCCTCGAATTGAGTAGTCGCAATGTATTTCGGTTTCTCTTGTCCTTCTACAATATAACTACTTCGATAAAATCCCACAAGTTTGTCATTGATGCTGCCTTTATAATGAATTTTTAATTCAAATTCACCCATAACTTGTTGTGGAAATTTCACGACAAGTTCTTCCCTTTCTTCATCATAGTCGAATAAACAGGTGACAAATTCATCACTGGATTTTATTTTACAGGAGAGAATGTTCAAAGTCTTCCCATTAAGGATAACTTTGTTAATCGGATCACTTGTACGAATCTTTATTTGCGTTATCCCTGAAAATATAAAATTCTCTAAATCTGGTTCTAAATGAAGATAATAATGAGATGGTTCCATAGTGATCACATATCGTTTGATAGTCAAACATGTATCTTGCTATACATAAAAGTTTCCTAAAATAGGAACAAAATAGAGGATTGAAACGTCTCGAGAGTATTTTTTCATGAGGAAATAATTTTATTTGCTATAATCCAAAGAACAACATGGATTCGGTTTTTCTTGCATTTTTGTTAACGATTATTGCAGGATTATCAACAGGAATTGGATCTCTTATTTCATATTTCATCAAAAAACCGAAAGCGGAATATTTATCATTTACTTTGGGCCTTTCGGGGGGAGTGATGGTGTATGTATCGTTTGTGGAGTTGTTTCCTCAAGCAATTGAAAAAATATCCCTCTCCTTGGGGGATCTTTTCGGAGAACTATGGGGAGTGGGATTTTTTTTTATTGGAATTACATGCATGTTTCTTATTGATCAATTCATACCTGAAGTGGAAAATCCACACCATATTGTGGTGATGATGGAAGATTCGGCAGGAACACAACAAACTGGAGGGGTTACTGAACATAATCATGATGCTAACACTACTCTAACGGATACTGCAAAGAAGGACTTGATGAAGACAGGATTGGTAACTGCATTAGCTATTGCAATCCACAATTTTCCAGAAGGTTTAGCAACATTTGGTACTGCTTTGAGTGATATATCTCTTGGTATCGTTATTATGGTTGCAATAGCTTTGCACAACATACCGGAAGGAATATCTGTCTCGATACCGATTTTTTATGCTACAGGTAGCAGAAAGAAGGCATTTTGGTATTCGTTCCTTTCAGGTGTTGCAGAACCATTTGGAGCGTTAATTGGTTATATAATTCTCTTTTCCTTCCTAAATGACCAGATAATAGGTGGGATGCTTGGATTTATTGCAGGTATTATGGTTTATATTAGTTTAGATGAAATACTACCAACTGCTCAACGTTATGATAAAAAGGGGCATTTAACCATAACTGGAATAGTAGTCGGGATGATAATAATGGCAATTAGCTTAGTATTATTAAAACTTTAGAGAAAAATAATCGTAATCCCGATTAAAATCATCCCGAGTGTGAACCCAATGATGCTCGTGTGCTTATATTCGATCATTTTAGCTGTTGGGATAAGAACATCAACCGAAATATAAATCATGATCCCTGCAGTCAAAGATAACAAGAAGTTCAACACCATGGTCGATATACTACTGGATAAGAACGGGAAAATGATGCCGTATGCAATTAATCCTCCTACGGGTTCTGCGAGTCCGCTTGCAAAAGCATAAAATACGGCTTTTTTCTTGCTTCGGGTAGCTAAATAAATAGGAAGTGCAACACTAATTCCCTCAGGGATGTTATGCATTGCAGTAGCTACAGCAATTTCAATACCCAGAGTTGGATCCAATAATGCTGCGGAAAATGTCGCGAGACCCTCGGGTAAATTATGCAAAAATAAAGCCATCATGGTCAAAATACCCAATTTCATAAAGGTCTTTTCATCCACCCGGTACATTTCCTTGTGTTGATGTCTATTTCTTCTTTGATGGCCATGTATATGACTTCTGTTTCCCCCTTTACTGGAGTTATCAGGATCTTCCACTTCAAGCAGAATACCATTAAAAATATGTTCATGGACATTTTTTTCCTTAGGAAGTATTATATCAAATAAAAACCCGATTCCCAATCCAATTGCTAAGAATAATAACGCGTAAGCTTCGAATTTTTTCTCATTTATTGAACCCGCTCCCATTTTCCAAGCGGGGATAAACATTTCAACAAAGGAAAGTAAAACCATCACACCGCCTGAAAGAGCAAGGATAAAAGAAATAAATCGAGGGCTCGGTGTTTTATTCAAAATGCCTAGAACAGCCCCTATGGTTGTTGATAATCCTGCAATAGTCGTTAAAATGAGTGCAGTCCAAACGGTTTCCATAAATGTTCCTCGTGTTACTTTCCTATTACAAAAAAAAACCAATTTACTATATGAGGGGATGTATAAAAATTTATCAGCTGTAGCTAATTAAAAAAATCGTCATTCAAACTCAATAGTACTGGGAGGTTTATTGCTGATATCATAAACAACACGATTAATTCCACGCACTTCATTGATAATCCGAGATGAAATACGTTCTAAAATATCCCAATCGAGTTTTGCGAAATTAGCCGTCATGGCATCACGAGATTGTACCACTCGTATCACACATACAGATTCATAAGTTCGATCATCTCCCATTACTCCTACGGTTTTTACAGGTAAAAACACTGCAAAATACTGCCATAACGATTCCTTTAAGCCTGGAACCTTTTCGATTTCCTCTCTTACAATATAATCTGCGTTCTTTAACACCAGTAATTTTTCCTCAGTAACTTCTCCAATACAACGAACTGCTAACCCGGGTCCTGGAAACGGTTGACGATGAACTAAATAATCTGGCAGTAATTGTTCCCCGATTTTACGGACTTCATCCTTATATAAATCCCTGAGTGGTTCAATTACTTTTAATTTCATATTTTTAGGCAAAATCACATTATGATGGGATTTGATCTTACTGCTTACTATAGAAGTTGCAGAGGATTCAACTCTGTCGGGATAAATTGTTCCTTGAGCAAGATACGTGATATTTGGAAAATCATACCTCAATTCCATTACTTTTGCATCAAATACCTCGATAAATGTGGTTGCGATAATTTTTCGTTTTTCTTCAGGTTCATCAACACCTTTCAAGCGTTCTAAGAACATTTTACTTGCATCAATATAATGAAAATTCTCAAATTGTAATAGATCTTTGAAAATATGAAGTATTTCCTCTTCCTCATTTTTTCGTAATAAGCCGTTGTTGACAAAAACGGGATGAACTCGTTCTCCTATGGCTTTTTGAAGTAATCGAGCTGTCACCGAGGAATCTACCCCTCCCGACAACCCTAGCAATACACTTTCTTGTCTAACTTCGGTTCGTATTTCCTCGACTGCTTGTGTGATCCAATCCTTCATTTTCCAAGATTTCTCAGCATTGCAAATAATGAATAGGAAATTTGAGAGAATTTTATTTCCTGATATCGTATGGACTACTTCTGGATGAAATTGCAATCCAAAAATTTTCGTATCTGCATTTCCATAGGCAGCAATTGGACAGTTAACTGTTTTTGCATAGATATCATATCCTTTGGGAAGAGAGGATACTTGATCTCCATGAGACATCCACACTATTTCTTCTTCTTCTAATCCATCAAGAATATGTTCAGATCGTGTTACTGTTAATTGGGTTTTCCCAAATTCCTTATTGTTTTCATTCTTTACCACTCCCCCCAATATTTGCGCAATTAATTGATGTCCATAACACAGTCCTAGAATGGGTATTTTGCTAGATGTGAAATAATTCAGCAAATCTGCATCTATGTGGGGGGCTTGAGGATTATATACACTAGAAGGACCACCCGAAAGAATCACCCCCCGAAGATTTTGAATCTTTTTTACCGTGGAAATATCTACATCGAAGGGTTGAATTTCCGAATACACACCCAAATCTCGCACTCGTCGAGAAATCAAGTGTGTGTATTGTCCCCCAAAATCCAAAATAAGAATGAGGTCCTTCTTCATGGATAGCTTAATGAATGCTTCATAAAAAAAATTGATGAATTATAGAACTGCCTTAATAACCTCAGTTTTAAAAGTATCGATTGCTTCCTTATTTTTCTCTAATATATCGATTTTTGGACTGATTAAAACCAGAATTAAATTTTCCGCAAATTCCTCCATGAACAAGTATCCATTACCTAAAAGACAGGTAATTTTTTGTAAACCTGCAAGCGCTAAATCATTAGCGAGATCTCCTAATTGATGCCATACTTTGTTGAAAGTCCCCACTAAAATCTCGCTGTCAAACAAGCTAGAAGAACCACAAATCGCAAATCCCGTTCGTTTCTCCAATACAACTAAATTATATAATCCTAATTTATCTTTTAGAGTTTGTGCAACAATATTTAATCCCTTACTTTTAGGAATCAATGATTTAAAAATTTGCTCCCACGCCAGAAAAATCGAATCGTTCCGAAGGGTGGTCGGTATAATGCTAATGGCAGACCTTGCTCCATTTATGCTGTTTTCAATATAATTGGAGATTCCTCTGAATCCATCAACCTGCGTCGCAAGATCTGTTTTATGAAGTAAACAAAATATTTTTCCCTCGGAGGAATATTCCGACATTTGGTTCACTGCCCACGAAAATTTATTAACTGAATCTTGCATCGCATCAGGATTAGAAACATCAATCACGAAAACCAAAGCAGATGTTTCGGGGAAAATCTGTGCTGCTTCTTCTCGATACTGTTTAAAATCTTGGGGATTACCTGCAAAATCCGTGATATAGAGCTTAAAATCCTTTAAAGAATTCACAGTTTGCTCGTACTGTTGAACTCCTTCAGTGGGAAGCAATCCTTTCAGATCCCACCATTTAATATGCTCAAAAACCACCTTATATATAGCAGTTTTTCCCACACCTGATAATCCCATCATAATGATTTTCTTATCGTTCATCTCTGATAAGTTCATCATCGTTTTAATGGATGTTTTCTTGTTCTTTGGTTTTTTTGTCTTGAACTTATAGATATACCCATTTTGCAAGGTAATGAAACTCTGCAATCGATTGGTCGGAATCAACAACTTTTCCCGTTCCAAGAATTGATTCATGATTTCTTCAAGTGATCCCTCCTTTTCCAGAATAAATTGATGCATCACATGGATTCCTCTTATAAATTCCACTATAATGGTGGATCCATTATAAGAATCGTCTAACTGATAAATTTTCATATTCCAGTTTGTACCGGGCAGTTTTTGAGAACTCTCCATTCTATGACACCTAATCGCCCACAGCTAATCTTATAAGTTCATGAACCATTAAATTATAGGAATGGAGTTCCTTAATGAGTTTTGTCAAATCCCCAATCAGTCTGCTCAGAAAATGGAAATTATTTAAATAAAATAAAATTTAAATAAGAATGGTAATCTATTAAAAACGGTTAAAAAGCCCAGTAACTATACCAAAAGCAATTATCTATTGATAAATTCCGCGGTTCTCAGATACTGGGGGAAAATTGGGATGGATATCATGATTAAACTGAAACTAGTGATCGGCGGCTCGAAAGGAGTAGGTAAAACTTCGTTGATTAAGCGAGCCGTTGATGATCGATTCGAAGCAAACACGTTAAGCACGATTGGGGTAGAATTTGAAGTTAAAACCGTTACTGTCAAAGAACCGTCTATCTCTTCCGATTCGGTTCCGGTTCAGTTTAGTATTTGGGATTTTGCAGGAGAGAATAAATTTCGACAATTGTTCCCCGCCTATTGCTCTGGATCAAGTGCAGCTCTGCTTTTGTTTGATATTACAGATCCAAATAGCTTTCAAGATATTGAGAATTGGTACTCTCTGGTTAAAAACGCAGAAAAAAACATCATCATATGCTTAATTGCTTCAAAAATCGACCTCAAAGAACAACGGAAAGTATCAATGAAACAAGCACTGAAATATAAAAAAACACACAAGATCGATTACTATATTGAAACTTCTGCCAGAGAGGGAGTGGGTATCCAGCAAGCTTTCCAAGATATTGCCGAACTGCTAGTAAAACGCGCATTACAAACCTGTCCTCACTGTGGTCAAAAATTCAGCAAAAATTTGATATTATGCACTCACTGCGGGAAAACTGTTATAAAGAATACCTAATTTCGGGATAATAATGATAATCATTAATAAGGATGTCCAGGTCTTAAACCGACGTCTTGCACAACGAGGTATATCATTTAATAATAAAGTAGTCTTAATAACGGGTGGAGCGGGTTTTCTTGGATCGTGGGTTTGTGATGCTCTGATAGCCCAAGGAGCAGAAGTTTTTTGTCTGGATAACTTATCAAGTGGAAAAGATGAGAATATCCGTCATCTTCACAATCATTCCAAGTTCCATCTAATTAAACATGATATTTCCACGCCCATTTATTTCGGAAAATCTCCCAATAATAATAATATTCAGATTTTGGATACTCAACCTCTGGATTTTGTACTACATATGGCTTCCCGTGCTTCCCCTTTTGAATTCAGTCATTTTCCCCTTTCTATTTTAAAAGCCAATACTCTGGGTACCTATAATTCTTTGGGAATTGCACGAGCTCATAATGCAGATTTTTTATACACATCCACGAGTGAGGTATATGGAAATCCTCCGCCAGAGGTGGTTCCAACTCCAGAGGAGTATTTTGGAAATGTGAATCCAGTCGGTCCGCGCTCTTGTTATGACGAATCCAAACGCGCTGGAGAAGCTTTTGTCATGGCATATATATTAGAACATAAAGTAAATGCATGGATTGTGCGTATTTTTAACACATATGGCCCTCGGATCCGCTGGGGAGAATTATCCGGACGTGTTGTGCCTAATTTTATACACCAAGCCCTTCTCGATAAGGATATCACTGTGTTTGGAGATGGTTCCCAAACACGATCGTTTACTTATGTAATTGATGAGATTGAGGGCATCCTAACTGACCTTTGCACACCTCAAGCGAAAGGGGCAGTTATCAATATAGGAAACGATCAAGAAATCACAATTTTAGAATTAGCTCACTTAATCATCGAGCTTACACATTCAAATTCGGAAATTGTATATCATTCACTACCTATTGATGATCCCATTCGGCGAAAACCACTATTGAAAAAAGCTAATGTTATTCTTAATTGGAAACCAACTACATCTTTGAAAGATGGTTTAACACGAACGATTGAATGGTTTAAAACAATCATTGAGAAGAAATAGG
>Ga0209253_10000479_pt1 | contig 34566 bp, 33 predicted proteins | sample FrelakmetBRP12BR_FD_187145 | JGI IMG/M metagenome (GOLD analysis project Ga0209253, IMG submission 187145) | Freshwater lake sediment microbial communities from the University of Notre Dame, USA, for methane emissions studies - BRP12 BR (SPAdes)... | ecosystem: Environmental > Aquatic >... | reverse complement strand
ATGCTCCGATGGGAGCAAACGAGCGAGGTCGGCCCGCGAGAGGTGATCTTCCGCGCGAAGGGCGCTTCGCGCCCCAGGTGCGCCGAGTGCAGTTTCGCATCCAGCCACGATTCCGGCGACAAGTCGGTGGGTGGGCTACCGGTCTCGGGGGGCATGAACAGCGCCCGATCCTGTTCGCCTTCGCTCATTTCGCTCAACGCGCGCTTCAGCGAACCCGCCGCCTGGAGGGATGCGAGCGTGAACTCCTCCGGGCCGATTGTGGGGTCGGGATACTTGAACCTTGTCTCCTCGAACAGGCACGGGCGAAGGATCACGGGGATGACTTTGACCCCACGCTCCTTGGCGTTACGCAGCAGCACCGGCAATTCGCTGTTGCGGATGTACTTCGAGGCGAGGAACGCGGGACTAACCAAGAGCACTGCCGCTTGTGCTCCGGTAAGCCGCGTCTGGATGTGTTCGTGCCAGTCCTCGCCCAGGTCGATATCCTGGTCGGAGCAGATCGCGATACTGTCTTGCTGCACCAGCGGTTCGAGATGCTCCTTCAGGCGATCAAGCCAGCGCCTCGCAGGGTCGGTCGCTTCGTTATCAGCGTGGGCGTAGCTGATGAAGACCGGCCTCGGCGCACGATCCGAACTCGGCCGCGAGACGGTGGCGGTGCTCGCCGAAACCGATTGCGGTGGCTCCTGCGGTGCGTTTCCGAGTGCGGCTTGCAGGACCGGAGCCGAGCGCCTAGCGGCAATGCATTTGCGATCGAGTTCCTCAATCAATGCCTGAAACGCCTCCTGCTTGTCATCGCCCGCTTGGCTGCGCACCACATCGAGCAGCACCGACAGCGCGTGCCGGGAGCCCAGGCAACCACGGTCGAGTAGTTGGCTCACACAGCGCACCGTGAAGTCTGCCGTCGCGCCGTTCTGCCGGATGGCATCGTAGATGCCGCGATGCTCATGGAAGGCGACGGTGAGCCAGGTATCGCGGCGGTCTTCGCCCATGAAGGGCTGCAAGAGTTGCGTGGCGCGCTGGAGGATATCCATCCGTGGGTCTGTTACTTATGCGTCTGGGCTCAGTCTATTCTCCGGGGAATGGTAACGGAAACCTTGCCGCTGGTGTCGTGCGAAGCGCGAGACTCGGCGAAGATCGATCCCATCGAAACAATGGATCGTCGGCGCCGAATTTGCGCGCGAGGGCGCTTCGCGCCCAAGAAAAGCGAACGCCGCTTCGCGGCGTACAGAAAACCAGTGAATCAGAGATGCCAGTGATCAGTGATTCAGTGACCAGCAAATCAAAGGATGGGGGGGACACACACAACCCGGAAGCCGACGTTGGTGTCGCGGTTGTCCGCGGAAGGGTGGGGTTGCGGAAGGCGCAACGCGCGTAGTCTCGACCGTTGTCCCACGAGCCGCCGCGCACCACGCGCCCGTCATCGCCGCCGGGCGTCGTGTCCTTCGGTGAGTCGTACTTGTTGAGGCACCACTCCCAGACGTTGCCAGCGAAGTCCATTACACGCTGGGCGGAAGCTCCGTCGGGGTAGAGTCCTACAGCGGTAACACGCCCCAACGCGCTCTCGTCGGTGTTGGCGCGCCCCTCCTGCCAGGCGCCCCAGGGATACTCGTTTTCCGGGTCACCCCCGGTGGCGGCCTGCTGCCACTCCCATTCGGTAGGAAGACGCACCTCGTGGCCGACGCGTTCGCTGATCCACTCGCAGTAGGCCATCGCCTCGACCCAGGTCACCATGACCGCCGGCTGGTTGGCGCGCCCCCGCTGCGGGTCCGGCTCCCAGCCGCGCACCCGCCGTACGCGGGCATCGTAGCCGTCCTCCGCGTCCACGAAGGGTCGCCATTGCGCGACCGTGACCGGATAGCGGGCGATGTGGAAGCGCTCGACGCGGAAGCGGGGGCGGCCGCGCAGCCGGCTCCACACACTCCCGGCAGAGATCTCGAGTTCCACCTCGCCGCCGGGGATGGCATGCCAACGGATATTCGGCACCTTGTCCGGGCGCAGGCCGACACCTGCGCGGGGATCGCCGCCGGGCAGCAGCGCCAGCCGGTCGCCGATGATAGCGCGCTGTGCGTGTGTGGTCGTTGGATCTTGAAGGAGCCGCAGCATCTCGTCCGCTTCGATCGGCCCGAGGAACCGGCGCTCGGCTTCGTTCAGCGCGAAGCGCGAGCCGAGCCGGCGTAGCGCCGGCGCGGTTTCGAGAATCACGCGCTCATCGGACCAGCGATATGCTTCCCCATGCGCGGTCCACGCTCCCGCGGCGCGCTCGATCTCGCGCCGCACGTGCAGGTCATCGCGGTCCTGCTTTAGCCAGTCGCGCAGCCGCGGCCAGTTGCGAATGAGTGCTTCGTGCGCGACCTCGACCGTCTCCTTCTCGCTGCCCGGATCACGCGCCGTCACGAGCAGGCGAGCCGTAGCGAGATCGGTAATGACCGATCGCGCGGGTTCGTCGAACTCGCTGAGCAGCGCGCGCCGGCGGGTGTTCTCGCTGCCTTCGCCGAGATGGACGAGTTGCAGGAAGACATCGCGAGCGAGTGATTCGCGATCCGGATCGCGCTTCTTGAGTTCATCGATCACGTTGTTGGCGCGTTGGACGATCGCACCCTTCACGCCGCCGATCACGTCGTAGGCCGCCTGCGACATGCGGCCCTCGCGGCTGCGTGCATAGAGCTGCGTCAGACAGAACTCGAGCAGCGGCAGATGGCCCGGCTCGTTTGCCACGTCGTCGAGGATGCGATTCACGAGTCCCGGCTCGAAGTTCAAGTTCGCGCGACGCGCCGGGCCCACGATGGCCTGCTCCCGCTCCTCGCGCGTCATATCGCCGAGGAACACGGTCGCTTCCTGCAGCCGGTCGCGAAGCGGCCGGTGATGCTCGAGCGCACGGCCGGTGAAATCGGCGCGCAGCGTGAGCACGACGGTGAGCGGCGCGTTTAGCGCGGCCTCGATCAGCACATCGGTGAAACGCGCCGCCGTGGCGGCATCGGTCTGTTTGTAGGTGTAGAGCTCCTCCCACTGATCGACGACGAGAAGAAGGCGCGCGCTGCCCGGGTGGGCGGCAAGGATCGCTTCGACGACATGCTTCAGATCGATGTGTCCTGCACCGGGCTCGGGATGCGAAAGATTCCCGGCGAGCCTGCCGATCTCGTCGAGCCGCTTCAGCCTTTCGTTCGCGGCCGCTTCGCCTTGCAGCAGCCGGAGCAGACAGCCAGCAAGGCTTCGCCAGGGCTCCGCACCGGGTCGCAGGATCCCCATCACCCAGGTGCTGCGGCTGCGCAGCACCGGGATCAGCCCCGCCTGTACGACCGATGATTTGCCGCTGCCCGAAGGCCCGACCACGGCCACGAAGGGCCGGCGATCCACGGCTTCGACCAGCTCTTTCGTGAAGGCCTCGCGTCCGAAGAAGAACGGCGCGTCCTCCTCCTGAAAAGCGCGCAGGTCGCGGTACGGGCAGTTCGCATCGAGGGGTCGCTCGCAGGTGGCGTCGAGCTCGGCGATGAGCTCCTCGAATTCGACCTGCTTCTCGTCGCCGGCCTGCTTCCGAACCGCCTCCAGCAAGAGCGACAGCGCGTGGCGCTCGCCGAGGCTCCCCCGGTCGAGCAGGATGCCAACGCATCGCGGAACGAAATCGAGCGTGGCGCCTTCCTGCTTGATCGCGTCATAGATGTCGCGATGCTGGGAATGGAAGGCAAGCGTGAGCCACGTGTTGCGGCGGTCCTCATCCATGAAAGGGCTGAGAATCTTCGACGCACGCTGGAGGATGTCCATGGGCGTGTACTGTCTCTTCACGCTGTATGGCCTTATGATACCCAGAATGCGGGAGAAGCGCGCCACGCCCAGAGGTGGGAGCGGTAAGCGACGACGATAAGGGAACGGAGCGACAGCGTCGGCAAGGAGTGTTGACTATGGCATCGACGATTCGGGCTTCGGGGGTGACCGTGTCTGGGTCACCGTCGAGCTGGATGCCAGTGAACAGTCGTGGCTCAGCAAGAAAGAACGCTTCGGTGACGCGCGCGTCGCGGTCGCCCACCGTGCGCATGTGCGGCCCGAGGATCTCGGCGGCGTCGGTGATGAGGGTGGGCGGGAGGTTGGGAGCCATCTGCCATTGGCATGCTACGGCCACCCAGCCTGCCTGGTCTTCTTGACGTTGTCGATCGACGTACGAACCGCACGTTCCCCAGGGTCGCTCGCTTCTTTGCGCACCGCGTCGTGCAGGTGCTACAACGACTTCGGCCAGTCGCGGGCCGTGTGAATGACCGCCAGCACTTCGACACACTCTCCTTGAGTCCGGCAGGCCGCGAAGGCCAATCCGCACTCGATGCGCCTGGGCGACCTGCTCATCCGATATCTGCCACCAGGGCAGGCCAGCGAGAACGCTCAGCCGAATCGCGGGAGCGACTGTGCTTGCCGCGCAGCCGGCCCGAGCGCTTCGCCCTGCGTTTCCTGCTGCTCGGTCTGTCAGCACCGATAGGGTTAGGACGGATCTGCTGTGTCGGGCAATGTTTCTTCCCCTGTCAGCCCAGCGTCGGTGTCATAATCTGGCCCTACTCGCGGGGGAACCCGCGCTGGCTTGACGATCCCCACCAAGTTGAACCCGCGCTAGGTCGCTACATGGAACCGTCTCGCTCTCGGATTCACGGTGCCGATGACCTCCGCGAAGTGGCGCGGGAACTGCGGGGCGTGACCCTCCGAATGATCCACCATGCCCAATCGGGACACACGGGCAGTTCCCTGTCCTGTATCGACCTATTGGTCGCCCTGTACTTCGCCGAGATGCGCCATTACTCCTTTCGCGCCGACTGGCCGGGCCGGGACCGCTTCGTTCTTAGCAAGGGCCACGCGGCCCCGGCGCTCTACGCGGTGCTGCAGCGCTGCGGATATATCACCGCCCAAAGCCTGCTGCGCCTGCGCCAGTTGGAGAGCATCCTTCAGGGCCATCCCGACTCGCGGCGCTGTCCAGGCATCGAGGCATCCACCGGATCCCTCGGCCACGGCCTAAGCATCGCCCACGGCATGGCCCTGGCGTTACGGGGTGTAGAGGATGGCCCCCGTGTCTATGTCCTTCTCGGCGATGGGGAGCTACAGGAGGGGCAGATCTGGGAAGCGGCCATGAGCGCGGGGCACTACCGGAGCGCGAATCTGTGCGCCATCGTGGACGCCAACCGGTTGCAGATCGACGGGCCGGTGCGGGCCATCAAGAACGTCGAGCCCATCGCGGACAAGTTCACGGCCTTCGGCTGGAACGCCATCGATATCGACGGTCACGACATGGAGCAGATCCTCGACGCCCTGGGGCGCGCGCGGGAATACAACGGGGGACCTACCGTAATCGTCGCGCGCACCGTCAAGGGCAAGGGCGTCTCGATGTTCGAGAACAAGGTGGAATGGCACGGCAAGGCGCCGTCCAGCGACGAGCTCGCCAAGGCCCTCCAGGAGCTGGGGCTCAGCGATGACGCCTAAACGCACCCTGTCCACCCGGGCGGAGTACAGCCGCACGCTGGTGCGTCTGGGCGAGCGCAGCCGGGACGTGGTGGTACTGGACGCCGATCTGTCGAGTTCCACCGGTACGGCCGCCTTCGGTAAGCGCTTTCCGGACCGGTTCTTCAACATGGGCGTGAGCGAACAGGACATGATGTGCACGGCGGCCGGCATGTCCCTGGCCGGCAAGATCGTGTTCGTATCCAGCTTCGCCATTTTCGCCACCGGGCGCTGCTGGGAGCAGATCCGCAATGCAGTGGCGCTGCCCGGGTGCAACGTGAACATCGTTGCCACTCACGCGGGCCTCACCGTCGGCAAGGATGGTGCCTCCCATCAGGCGCTGGAGGACATTGCGGTGATGCGGGCGATACCGGCGATGACGGTGGTGGTACCCGCCGATGCAGTGGCCACCCGCAAGGCTGTGGAGGCCGCGGCCTGGTTCGACGCCCCGGTCTACGTCCGCCTCACCCGGGAGAATCTGCCCGTCATCTACTCCGACGCCCACCCCTTTGAGATCGGCGTCGGGACCCAGCTTCGCGGCGGTGGCGACGTGACCATCTTCGCCGTCGGACTGATGGTGCATCTCGCGCTGGAGGCGGCCGAGATCCTCGAGGACGAGGGTCTGTCCGCGAGCGTGGTAGACGTGTGCACCGTGAAGCCCGTGGATCAGCAGCTCATCACCCGCTGCGCGAAGGAAACGGGCTGTGTCGTCACCGCCGAGGAACACAATGTGGTGGGGGGACTCGGTGATGCCGTAGGGGAGGTCCTGTTGCGCAAGTGGCCCGTCCCTATGGAACGGGTGGCCGTCAACGACAGCTTTGGCCGCTCCGGTGATCCCCTCGACCTTTTGCGCTACTTCGACCTGACGCCCGAGGCTATCGTAGCCGCCTGCAGGCGCGCAGTCGCCAGAAAGAGGAATTGACCATGCTGCAACCCCCCAAAATCTTCTGCGGAAGTTCGGTACCGGATCTCGCGCATGAGATCGCGCGGGAACTGGATGTCACTGTGGGCGATGCCGAGGTGAGGCGGTTTCCCGACGGCGAGGTGGACGTGTGCATCAACGAAAGCGTCCGTAATCGCGACGTGTTCCTGATCCAGTCCCTGTGTCATCCCGTCAACGACCACCTGGTGGAGCTGCTGTTGCTCGTGGACGCCTGTCACCGGGCCTCAGCGGGACGGGTCAACGTCGTGATTCCCTATCTCGGCTACAGCCGCCAGGATCGGGTCACCCATCCGCGGTCTCCGATCTCGGCGAAAGTGGTGGCGAATACGCTGACCGTGACCGGCGCGGGCAGGGTGATTACCGTGGACATCCATGCCGGGCAGATCCAGGGCTTCTACGACGTCCCCGTCGACCACCTGCCCGCGGCCCCGTTGCTGATCGAGCATCTGCGCGGCGAGGCCTTGCCGGAACTGGTGGTGGTGGCACCCGACGCAGGCAGCGTGGAACGCGCCACACAATTCGCCGTCGGTCTGGGCTGGTCCATGGCCTTGGTGGACCGGCGCGGGAAAAAGGCCAAGTCCATGCAGCTCATCGGAGACGTGAGCGGGCGTGACTGCCTGATCGTCGACGACTTGATCGACACCGGCGGCACAATCACTGAAACCACGGACCTCTTGGTCACGAACGGAGCCCGCAGTGTCCGGGCAGCGGTCACCCATGCGGTCCTGTCCGGCTCGGCGGTCGAGCGTATCAATCGCTCCAAGCTGATGGAACTCATCTGCACGGACACCGTGCCGTTACCCATCGAGAAGCAAATAGACCGCATCACCGTGGTATCGGTGGCCAACCGCCTTGCCGCTACCATCCGTAACGTGCACGAGGGCCTCTCGGTGACCGAGTTGTCGCTACAGTAGGGGAGAGTCCGCAACCGCGGAAGCGGAGGGCATTATTGCGTTTCTCAGCGCCTCGATCCGCTGCCTGACCTCGGGCTCGCGCGCTGCCATCGCTTCCAGTGCAGTGAGCCCGTGACCCAGCGTGGAGGCATCTCTTGGCTGGACTCATCGCTCGGGCCGCTGTTCGCCGAGCCTGCGAGGGTTACGCGTGGACGGTCAGTCGGTCGAGCTGACCGCGCAGCTTCTCGAGGGTAGCCGTGAACCCTGCCAGGCGATCCCGCTCCTGTTGCACGACGGTGGCTGGTGCACGCTCGACAAAGCTCGCGTTACGGAGCTTTCCCTGCGCCTTCGCGATCTCGGCTTCGACGCGGGCGATCTCCTTGCCAATTCGATCGCGTTCCGCGTCGACGTCGATTGCCACCTTCAGCATGAGCCGGAAACCGCCGACGATCGCGACCGGTGCATCTGCCTTTGGCAGATCGCCGGCAACGACCGTTACGTCGGAAAGCCGCGCGAGCGCCATGAGGTAGCGCGAAAACGCCAGGAGCATCTGCCTGTCTCCCAGCGCGAGGAGCGGAACCTTCTGCGACGGTGACAAGCCCATCTCCGACCGCAGCGTGCGGCAGGCGTTGACGATCTCCTTCAGCGCCGCAACGTGGCTCTCGGCGGCTACATCGATGCGAGCCGCGTCGGGCTGCGGGTAGGGCTGGATCATGATGCTCTCGCCGGATCGCCCCGCCAGCGGCGCGACCCTCTGCCACAGCTCTTCGGTTATGAACGGGATGATCGGGTGCGCGAGGCGGAGCGTCGTCTCTAGCATCCGCACCAGCGTGCGACGTGTGGCGCGCTGCTGCGCTTCGGTTCCGTTTTGAAGCTGCACTTTCGCGAGCTCGACGTACCAGTCGCAATACTCGTCCCAAACGAACTCGTACACGGCCCGCGCCGCCATGTCGAAGCGGTACTCCCTGAAGGCGCGATGCATGGCTTCTTCGGTCCGATGGAGCCGCGAGATCACCCAGCGATCGATGTCTGTTAGCTCGACGGCGGACGAGGAGTCCAGTCCCGTGTCCTTGCCTTCGCAATTCATCAGCACAAACCGCGTGGCGTTCCAGAGCTTGTTGCAGAAATTGCGGTAGCCTTCGCAGCGGGTGAGGTCGAACTTGATGTCCCGACCATGAGTGGCCAGGCTCGCGAACGTAAACCGCAAGGCATCGGTGCCGAAGGCGGGTATGCCATTGGGGAACTGCCGCCGCGTGGTCTTTTCGACGCTCTCCGCCTGCCTGGGGTCCATGAGGCCGTAGGTGCGCTTCTGCACCAAGGCGTCGACGGTGACGCCGTCGATGAGGTCGATCGGGTCCAGGACGTTACCCTTCGACTTCGACATCTTGTGACCTTCGGCGTCGCGCACGAGGCCAGTCACGTACACCTCCCGAAACGGCACCTTGCCGGTGACATGCTTGGTCATCATCACCATGCGCGCGACCCAGAAGAAGATGATATCGAAGCCCGTAACCAGAACGGAAGACGGCAGGTAGAGATCGAGCGCGGGATTGCTCTTCTCCGGATAGTCCGGCGTCCAGTCGAGAGTCGAGAACGGCCAGAGCGCCGAGGAGAACCAGGTGTCGAGCACATCCTCGTCCTGCACCAGGGGCTTGCCGCCTGCCTGCTCGCGCGCTTCGGCCTCGTTATGGGCGACGTACACGTTTCCGTCCGCGTCGTACCACGCTGGGATGCGGTGGCCCCACCAGAGCTGACGCGAGATGCACCAGTCCTGGATGTTCGTGAGCCACTGGTTGTAGGTCGTGGTCCAGTTCTCGGGTACGAAGCGCACCTCGCCCGAAGCGACGCAGTGCAGCCCTAACTGCGCGAGGGATTCCATGTTCACGTACCACTGGTCTGTGAGCATGGGCTCTACGATCTCGTGGGTGCGCCCGCAACGCGGCACCATCAGCTTGTGCGGCTTCACGTCCTCCAGCAGCCCAGACGCTTCCAGGTCCGCCACGACGCGCCGGCGCGCGTCAAAGCGATCGAGGCCCCGGTATCGCGCCGGGGCATGCTCGTTCAGCTTCGCATCGAGGGTCAGAATGCCAATGGGGTGAAGCTTGTGGCGCCGCCCGATCTGCCAGTCGTTGAAGTCATGGGCGGGCGTGATCTTGAGGCAGCCCGTCCCGAACTCGCGATCGACATACGCGTCGCCGATGACGGGGATCGTCCGGTCGGTGAGCGGCAGGTGCACCGCCTGCCCGATCAGGTCCTGGTACCGCGGGTCCTCGGGATGCACCGCCACGGCGACATCGCCCAGCATAGTCTCGGGGCGCGTGGTGGCCACCACCACGTGACCCTTGCCGTCGACGCGCGGGTAGCGGATGTGCCACAGGCTGCCCTGTTCCTCGACGCTCTCCACCTCGAGATCCGAGACCGCCGTGCCGAGTTTCGGATCCCAGTTCACGAGGCGCTCGCCGCGGTAGACGAGCCCTTCGCGGTATAGCCGCACGAACACTTCAGTCACGGTCCGCGACAGTCCCTCGTCCATCGTGAAACGCTCGCGTGACCAGTCGCACGAGGCACCGAGGCGCCGCATCTGGCGCGTGATCGTGGAACCGGATTCCTCCTTCCAGGCCCAGACCCGCTCGAGGAACGGCTCGCGGCCGAGGGACGTGCGAGACGTTCCCTCGCGCTCGAGCATGCGCTCCACGACGATCTGCGTCGCAATGCCCGCGTGGTCGGTGCCCGCCTGCCACAGCGTGTTGCATCCCATCATCCGGTGATAGCGGATCAGCGCATCCATGAGCGTGTGCTGGAACGCATGGCCCATGTGCAGCGTGCCGGTCACGTTCGGTGGCGGCAGCAGGATGCAGAACGCGGGTTTGTCGCGGAGGAGGGAGGCGGCGAAGTAGCCACGCGACTCCCACTCGGGATACCAGCGACGCTCGGTCGCATCGGGCTCGAAGCTCTTCGGGAGTTCCATGGTCGCTCGCAGGCGGGATGTGAGTGCGCAGTCGCGCTGAATTATAGCGAACGGGTCCGACGAGCGGCCCAGCTCAGCGGTCAGTGCGCTCCTTGATCAGCGCCTTCAGGACCCGCTTCACTTCCTGTTCGATCGTCTCCCGCACGACCGACTGCACGCGGGTCTGCATCGCCTCGCGGAGCCGGTTAAGTCCCTCACCGAGCTCGCGCGTCATGTCGGGCAGGATCTGCTCCCGCATCAGCTCCGGAAGCCGCGTCGCGAGCGCTTCCGAGATCAGCCGTTCGATCTCGGGGCGCAGCCGGTGGAGCAGGTCCTGATCCGGCGCTGGTTCTGCGCTTTCCGACGCCGGATGTCCGCGCACCGTATCGTCGGCGGCGAGCATCCCTGTCTTCGGCCCATTCATCGAGGCGGAAGGTGGAAGCTCTTCGATGAGTTCCGTCAGCGTCGGGATCTCCGGCTCGTTGCCGGGTGCCAGGTCAGCCTCCGGACCCGCACCGCGGTGGCGGCGCAGCAGCGCGTCCACCTTGGACATAACTTCGTCGTGGGGGGGCTTCTGTTCCTGCCTGCCGTCGAGCGCCATGTGTCAGACGGCCGCGCGTCGCGCCTTGCCGAGGTTGTGGTTGCGCATCTCGTAGCCGCGATCCCGATAGAACCGGTACCGGGTGCGCCCCTGATGTCGGTCTGCCTCGTCGGTCGTCACGATCTCGATCACCCGCGGGAAGCGGGAGAAGAAAGTCGGAACATCCGGGTGCAGATTGAGCAGCACGTCGACGTGGGGAAGTGGATCCGGGTGCTCGGAAACGAGCACCGGGGTGACGCCGGCAAGCGGGTCGCCAGGCCGGCAATGGGGGACGAATCCGGTCGCGGGTGTGGTCCAGAGCAGGCGGTCCAACTCGCGGGTGGTCTCGGCATCGGGCGTATAGACGAAAAGCCTCGAGCCTTGCGATGCTGCCTTGGCGCAAAGTTGGCAGGTGGTGTGCAGCTTGCTCTGTACGTGGGTGTAGAAATCGATCTGGGTCACCGGATCGGTCCTAACGCGCGGCGACGCGTTGCAGAAGGAATTCGGTCAGCAGCGGCACAGGCCGACCCGTGGCACCTTTCTCCTTGCCGCTCTTCCAGGCTGTGCCGGCGATGTCCAGATGCGCCCAGCGGTACTTCTTCGTGAAGCGAGAAAGGAAGCAGGCAGCCGTGACACTCCCCGCGGGCCGACCTCCGACGTTCGCCATGTCCGCGAAGTTGCTCTTGAGCTGCTCTTGGTAGTCGTCCCAGAGCGGCATCTGCCAGGCGCGGTCGTGGGCGTCGTTGCCGGCTCCGAGCAAATCGCGCGCGAGACTCTCGTCGTTCGCGTAGAGGCCGTGGCAGACATGCCCGAGCGCGATGACGCAGGCACCCGTCAGGGTGGCGATGTCCAAGACGATATCGGGCTCGAAGCGTTCGGCGTAGGTGAGCGCGTCGCACAGGATGAGACGTCCTTCCGCATCGGTGTTGAGGATCTCGATGGTCTGACCCGACATGCTGGTCACCACATCGCCCGGTTTGGTGGCCGTGCCCCCCGGCATGTTCTCGCAGGTGGGAACGATGCCGACCACGTTGAGCGGTAGTTGCATCTCGCCCACGGCCTTCAGCGATCCGAGGACGCTCGCTGCTCCGCACATGTCGAACTTCATCTCGTCCATCTCGGCCGCAGGTTTGAGAGATATGCCGCCGGTGTCGAACGTAATGCCCTTCCCGACCAGCACCACCGGCTTGTCATTCTTCTTGCCGCCCTGATGCTGAAGCACGATCAGCTTGGGGGGTTGGGCACTGCCCCGGGTGACGCAAAGGAGGGAACCCATCCCAAGCTGCTCCATGTCGCTTTGCTCGAGCACCTGACACTTGAAGCTGTAGGCTTTGGCGATCTCCCGGGCCTGGTCTGCGAGGTAGGCGGGCGTGCAGAGGTTCGCAGGAAGGTTTCCCAAGTCCCTGGCGAGGCCGACGCCATGGCCTACCGCGAGCCCGCGCCGTAGGCCTTCTTCGCCTGCGGTCGCGTCAGCACGGTTCGCCACCGTGAAGACAAGCTTTTTCAAGGATGGTCGGGGCGCGTCGCTCTTGCTCTTGAGCCGGTCGAAGCGGTACATCGAATCGAGGACCACCGTCGTGGCATGCGCGATTCGCCAGCCAATGCCCCGCTTCTTGATCGGGAGTTCGGGGAGGTACACGGTGGCATCCGCAGCGCCGGTGTCGAGAAGGCTGCGCATCGCGGCGCGCACGGCATCGCGGTATAGCTTGTCGTTGAACTCGCGTTCTTTGCCAAGTCCTACGAGCAGGACGCGATCGGCTGCGGTTCCAGGCACCTTCTGGAGCAGCAAGGTGTTCCCTGATTTTCCTTCCATGTCACCGCGGCGCAGAATCTCCGTGAGATAACCGCCCGACGCCTGGTCGATGGCCTTCGCGGGGCCGGTCAGCTTGCGCGACTCGAATACGCCGACGACGACACAGGCACTTCGCTGCTTCTCAGGGCTCCCGCCTTTTATGCTAAATTCCACCTCTTGCTCCCAAGCATTTGCCGGTTATTTTTCATGAACTTGCGCAGTGGATTCATTATCGTCGGAGTGTTTTCGAAAAGTCAAAAGAGTTCCGGGGCATGACTCTCTTTCGGCGAGCACTTCTGGGCGAGTTTGCGGCAAACGGGGCGGCCGTGCTCTCCGTCCTGTTGCTGGTGGTCGTGAGCACGCAAATCATCCGGGTTCTTCGAACGGCGGTAATTTCGCTGATCCCGACCGAAGGGGTCTTCGCGCTCGTCGGCTTCAGCGTGCTCACGTCACTGCCGATCGTGATGGGAGGGAGTCTTTTCGTAGCCGTGCTGCTCACCCTGAGCCGGGGCTATCGGGACTCCGAGATGGTCATTTGGTTCTCGGCGGGGCTCTCGCTGAAGGCCTGGATAAAGCCGGTTCTCGCGTTCGCTGCGCCGTCCGTGATCGTGATCGCGGCCCTGACTTTCTTCGTCTACCCTTGGGCTGCTTCACGCCTGGAGCAGTATCAGCGCCAGCTCGACTCGCGGGACGAGGCGGCATTGGTGCGGGAGGGCGAGTTTCAGGAGTCGAAGCGGGCAGACTGGGTGTACTTCGTGGAAGAAGTGAATGCGGACTCCGGGACGGTCGGCAATGTCTTTGTGCACTCAAGACAGCGCGACGCGTTCGGCACCATGGTCGCTCGCCATGGGAAGGTCGAAACCCACCCGAACGGGGATCGCTTTCTCGTGCTGCTGGATGGCCGTCGCTATGACGGCGTCCCGGGATCGCCGGAGTACCGGATCATGGACTTCGATCGGCTCGCCGTTCGGATCGAACCAGCGGAGATGCGGAAGGTGCTCTCACCCGCGAAGACTCGCGCCACCGGAGAACTGCTGGCGCAGCGCTCACCCGTCAATCTCGCGGAGTTCATCTGGCGACTTGGACTGCCCCTGAGTGCACTCGTGCTGGCGCTCCTTGCGGTTCCGCTGAGCTTCGTCAATCCTCGCATCGGACGCTCGTTCAATCTGCTGGCCGCCGTGTTCCTGTACTTCCTGTACAGCAATTGCATCAGCATTTCTGAAAGCATGGTGGCAACGGGCAAGCTCGCGCCGTGGCTCGCTGTGCTGGCGGTGCACGGCACCATGGTGGCAGTGGTGCTCGTCCTCTTCTACCGCCGCGTGTCGCTGCGCTGGCTGCCTGCGCTGCGCTCGGCATGAGAATCGTGCGGCGGTATCTCAGGCGGGAGATCGTCGCCGCGACGGTGCTCACGCTGCTCGCGTTGCTCGGTCTGTTCGCGTTTTTCGACCTATTGAACGAGCTGAAAGACGTCGGACGGGGACAGTATCGCCTAGGTAGCGCGTTCCTCTACGTTCTGCTGAATCTGCCAAGCCACGTGTACGAGGTGCTTCCCGTCGCTGCGCTCGTGGGAGCATTGTTTGCGCTGGCGCGGCTTACGGCCCAGTCGGAGTACGCGGTGCTGCGGACGTCCGGCGTCTCGATGGCGCGCCTTGCGGGGACCCTGGCGCAGATTGGGCTGCTGTTTGCAGCGGTGACCTTCGTGTTCGGCGAGTTCGTTGCACCGGCAGCCCAATTCGCCGCCCAAAGGCTGCGGATGAAGGCATCGGCCAACGTCATCGTGACCCAATTTCGCTCCGGCACGTGGGTGAAGGACGGCGATAGCTTCATCAATGTCGAACAGGTGACGCCCGACTACACGCTGCTCAACGTTCGCATCTACGAATTTGATGGCAGCCAGAAGATGATCTCGAGCAGCTTCGCTCGGATGGGCGTCTACCGCGGTGATAACCAGTGGCTGCTCAAGGACGTCGCCCACACCCGTTTTTCGAAGGGACAAGCGACGGTCGAGCGCGCGACTGAGATCGTCTGGACTTCGGTTCTGACCCCGAACCTGCTAAGTGCACTAACCCTGCCGCCGGAAAACCTGTCCGTCACGGACCTCGTCCGCTACATCGATCACCTCCGTAGCAACCGGCAGCAAACCACCCGCTACGAATCGGCCCTCTGGTCAAAGCTCATCTATCCCTTATCCGTGGTGCTGATGATGGTGCTTGCATTGCCGTTTGCCCACTTCCAGATCCGCGTCACGAGCGTCGGCGCGAAAATCTTTACCGGCATCCTGGTCGGTCTCGCCTTCTTCTTGCTCGGGCGCCTCGTGAGCGCACTCGGCACTCTCAACAATTGGACGCCTTTCGTGAGCGCGGTCCTGCCCACTTTGGTGTTCACCGTTATCGCTGCGGGGATGATCTGGCGGGCGGAGCGAAGGTAGTTCAACGAACGCGCTTCACGCTGGCGATCCGGGTTCCGGCTACCCGGTCGTGCAGGAACTGCCGATCGCGGTCGAACAGCGCCCAAAGGAACGCTGCCCCCGCCAGCAAGGTTCCGGGAACCGCGACGAGATACCGCGTAAGCGCCTTGCGAATGCTTGGGGGACTGCCGCTCGTTGAGTCGATGATCCGCAGATGCCAGGCTTGCATCGGCAGCGTCTGGCCGCTATGGGACCAGCACCAGACGAAGTAGGCACCCGAGAGGAAGACGAGCGTTAATTGCAGTGCGATGCGTGCGGGTAGGGCGTCGGCGGATCCGACTACGGTGGTAAAGAGAGCGGAGCCGAGAAAGAGGACTGCCAACAGCAGCAGTCCATCGTAAACCAGGCAGGCAAGACGGCGGCCGAGTCCGACGGGGCTCAAGGGGGAGGGCGGCTCAACTGAACGACCGTCCAGGTCTTCCCCGCTGCCCTTTCCGGCCTCGGGAGGCGGGCCGAAACCGGGCCCGTTCACGGCCGTGCAGCGGGTGACGGGCCCGGAGCGGGCTCACTGGATGCCGTTGGGGAGGTGACTTCGCCCGTGGATGCCGAACTTGCGGTCCCCGGCGCAGACGCCGCAGTCGCGCGTTTCGGACCAACGGTACGCAGCATCTCGCGCTCCTCTTCAGGCAGTTGCTGATAAGCCTGCCATTTCTCGATCACGGTGGCCCGACGCTCTGGAGGAAGTTGCTGGAGGTTCTTGAACTTCTCCCGGGCCCGTTCACGCTCTTCGTGGGAAAGGCCTGCCCATTCCTTCATGCGCGACTGGAGGCGCTGCTGCTGCTCGGGCGCGAGGGTCGGATAGCGTTCCGCTATAGCGATCCACTTCAGCCGCCGCTCGGACTCGAGGGCGTTCCATTCGTTCGCGAGCGGAGCCAGCACTTGGCGCTGGCCTGGGGTCAATTGGCCCCACGTCGGGGCCGAAGGCGAAGGCGGAGCACTGAACGCCGAGACACTCAGGACGAATCCCAAGAGGAATGCTATTCCGACGTATCTTCCAGCCATGCGTCGAAGCCCTTGTCGAGGTATGCACCGATCGGCAGGTCGTCTGCCAGCAACCCCGTGTCGATTGCCCCCAACTCATGATTGGGGACGAACATGGACTGCCGGTTCATGGTTTGCACGTAAAGGAGCGCTGCCACGGCAAGCGCTATCGCACCCGCAGGGATCCACCACCGCGCCCGTGACCTTGGGCCGCCCGACGAAACGGCACCGCGGCCTGTAATCTCAACGGCTTCTACCTGGCTCCGCTCATACCCCGATCGACGCTCAAGCGCTGCGTGCCGCGCGGAAGCAAGTGCATTCAACGTGCTCTGATCCAGTTGGTGGAGGCCCCGATCCAAGTGCCAGGCGACTCTGCGCCCAACCTGCTCTTCATTCATAGTTCGATCCCCTTCGCCTTGAGCAGGAAAGCCAGCGTATGCGTCGCTCGCGAACAGTGCGTCTTCACGCTGCCCTCGGAGCAACCCATAGCGCGTGCTGTCTCGGCGACGTCCATGTCTTCCCAATAACGCAAAATAAACGCCTGCCGTTGACGCGCCGGCAATTCAGCCAACGCCTCCTCGATGGCTGCAAGTGTCTGATTACGCGACAACTCCTCCGGGGGCTCAGGGGTGCGCTTGGCATCCGAGGGATGCGCGAGGGTTTCCAGCGGATCGTGCTCTTCGTCCTCACCCTTCGGCGTGAAGGATGACAAGAGCGTCGTCCAGAGGGACCGCACTTTCTGCCGGCGGAAATAGTCTCGGATTGTGTTCTGCAGGATTCGCTGAAAAAGCAAGGGAAGTTCGCCAGCAGGTTTCCCACCGTACTTCTCCGCCAGCTTGAGCATGGCGTCCTGAACGATATCCAGGGCAGCATGGCTGTCCCGTACCGCGAAGGCGGCCTGCTTGTAAGCTCTGCGCTCCACATGGGCCAGAAAATCCGCGAGTTCCTTTTCGGTTGCCAGTTGAGCTGTCCCGCTTCAGTCCGTGTTCGGGCACCCTAGCGCGGGCGTCCCGCCTCCGCCTCAGCCCGTCGCTCGCTCAGACAGGCGATGTTCTCGACCCGATAGTAGCAAATCGGCTCGCGGCTTTGATGAACGCTTTGCAAGCGCCCGCGCTGCACGCCCGGCGCGGCGGTTGACGCACCGCGGCCTGCGTGCCTGCTCGGATTTCTCTCTCGAAGGGTGCTGAGCGACAATGTTTTCCTTGACCGAACAGGCGGGCAACGGTACCTTTTGCGGCTTACTTTTTGAAGCAGTTTCGAGGCAATTCATGGAAATCACAGGAGCCGAGGTCGTCGTTCGCTGCCTTCAGGAGGAGGGGGTCGAGTACCTCTTCGGCTATCCGGGCGGGGCTGTTCTCTTTATCTACGATGAGCTCTTCAAGCAAGACAAGGTAAAGCACATCCTGGTTCGCCATGAGCAGGCGGCGGTGCATGCAGCAGATGGGTTCGCGCGGTCTTGCGAGAAACCGGGTGTGTGCCTGGTAACCTCGGGCCCCGGCGTCACAAATGCGGTCACCGGTATTGCGACCGCTTACATGGATTCGATTCCGGTGGTGATCCTGTCCGGTCAGGTTCCGACCCACGCGATCGGACAAGATGCGTTCCAGGAATGCGATGCGGTCGGCATCACACGGCCATGCGTAAAGCATAACTTCCTGGTGAAGGACGTGCGGGATCTCGCGCCCACCATCAAGAAAGCCTTTTACCTCGCGACGACGGGTCGCCCGGGGCCCGTGCTGGTTGATATCCCCAAGGACGTAACCGTAGCCAAGGTCGCCTTCAACTACCCGAAAACCATCTCCATGCGCTCCTACAACCCCGTCGTCAGGGGCCACAGCGGGCAGATCAAGAAGGCCGTTCAGTTGCTCACGGAGGCCAAGCGTCCGATGGTCTACGCCGGTGGCGGCGTGATCCTCGGCAATGCGGCCGCGGAGCTTACCCAACTCGTGCGTCTGCTAGGCTTTCCGTGTACGAATACGCTCATGGGGCTCGGTGGCTTTCCCGCCAACGATGCCCAGTCGGTCGGCATGCTTGGCATGCATGGCACGTACGAGGCGAACATGGCCATGCAGCACTGCGATGTTCTTCTCGCGGTGGGAGCGCGCTTTGACGACCGGGTCATCGGCAATCCAGCGCATTTCTTCGAGGAAGAACGGCACATCATCCACATTGACATCGACCCGTCGTCGATATCGAAGCGGGTCAAAGTCGAGGTGCCTATCGTGGGGAACGTGCGCGAGACCCTGCAGGAGCTCATCCGACAGCTCGACGGATTTCAGGAGCGGCATGACCGCTCTGCGCTCAAGACCTGGTGGACGCAGATCGAGCTGTGGCGGGCGCGCGATTGCCTCAAGTACGATCGCGGGAGTGCGATCATCAAGCCACAGTACGTCGTAGAAAAGCTCTATCAGTTGACCAACGGGGACGCCTTTGTCACCTCCGACGTCGGCCAGCATCAGATGTGGGCCGCGCAGTTTTATCGGTTCGACAAGCCACGTCGCTGGATCAATTCCGGGGGCCTCGGCACTATGGGTGTCGGGCTGCCGTACGCGATGGGAGTCAAGCTTGCACACCCCGACGCTGATGTCGTGTGCATCACGGGTGAGGCGAGCATCCAAATGTGCATCCAGGAGTTGTCGACTTGCAAGCAGTACCACCTCCCGATCAAGATCGTGAATCTGAACAACAGGTATCTGGGCATGGTGCGGCAGTGGCAGGAGTTCTTCCACGGCAATCGGTATGCAGAGTCGTACATGGATGCGCTGCCAGACTTCGCCTTGCTCGCCGAATCGTATGGGCACGTGGGGATGCGTATCGACAAGCCGGCCGATGTCGAACCCGCGCTAAAGGAGGCGCTTGCGATGAAAGACCGCCTGGTGTTCATGGATTTCATCACCGACCAGACCGAAAACGTGTTCCCCATGGTTCCGGGCGGCAAAGGTTTGTCGGAGATGATCCTCGTTTGAACGAGCGGCGCGGCTTTCAACCGGGTGCGTCGCCTGGTCTGGCCGGACATTCTTGCGAGCCCACACACCACAAACATGAGACATATCCTTTCGCTGCTCCTGGAAAATGAGCCTGGAGCGCTTTCCCGCGTCTCGGGCCTTTTCTCCGCGCGGGGCTACAACATCGAGTCGCTGACCGTCGCGCCGACCGAGGATCCGACCCTGTCGCGCATGACGATTGTGACGAGCGGCTCGGACGAGGTCATCGAGCAAATTACCAAGCAGTTGAACAAGCTTGTCGATGTGGTCAAGGTCGTCGATTTGAACGACGGGGAACACATCGAGCGAGAAATGATGCTGGTTAAGGTGCGAGCCTCCGGGAAGGACCGTGAAGAGATGAAGCGCATGGCGGATATTTTCCGCGGTCGAATCATCGACGTGACCGATAAAGCTTACACGATCGAGCTGACGGGCACCGGCGCCAAGCTCGACGCGTTCGTGGGCGCCATTGAGAGAAGCGCCATCCTGGAGACCGTCCGAACCGGGGCTTCTGGCATCGGTCGCGGAGAAAGAGTGTTGAAGGCCTAGGCGATGAAGATCGCGGAGAGCGCTGTGGCGAGACAGCGCTGGCGCGTTTGCCTGCAGACGGTCGATACCTGCCGGTCGGTACGAGCGAGGAGATCATGAAGGTCTATTACGATCAGGACGCAGACCTCTCCCTCATCAAGGGCAAGAAGGTCACCATTCTGGGCTACGGGTCTCAAGGTCACGCTCACGCGCAGAACCTTCAGGACTCGGGGGTCAAGGTTACCGTAGGCCTTCGCCAAGGTGGCGCCTCCTGGAGCAAGGCGAAGAATGCAGGGCTCTCCGTGAAACCGGTGGACGAGGCGGTGAAGGGCGCCGATGTCGTCATGATGCTGTTACCGGACGAGACGATCGCTGCCGTCTATCAAAGCGAGGTCGAACCCAATGTGAAGACAGGGGCCGCGCTAGCATTCGCCCACGGGTTCAACATTCACTACGGCCAGGTTGTGCCGCGATGGGATCTCGACGTCTTCATGGTCGCCCCGAAGGCGCCCGGCCATACCGTGCGTGCGACCTATACTCAGGGCGGTGGCGTGCCGCAGCTCATCGCGGTCCACCAGGACCGCTCGGGGACGGCGCGAGATCTTGCCTTGAGCTACGCGGCCGCAAACGGCGGCGGGAAGGCGGGCATTATCGAGACCACCTTCAAGGAGGAGACCGAGACTGATCTCTTCGGCGAGCAGACGGTGCTTTGCGGGGGCTGTGTGGAGCTGGTCAAGGCCGGGTTCGAGACCCTGGTCGAGGCGGGATACGCGCCGGAGATGGCCTACTTCGAGTGCCTCCACGAGCTGAAATTGATCGTGGACCTGATGTACGAAGGCGGCATCGGCACCATGAACTATTCGATCTCCAACAATGCGGAATACGGCGAGTACGTAACCGGGCCAAGAGTCATCGGCGCTGAGTCGCGCGCTGCGATGCGCGAGGCGCTCAAGAACATCCAGAACGGCGAGTATGCCAAGAGCTTCATCCTCGAGAATCGCGCTGGAGCGCCTACACTCTTGTCTCGCCGCCGCATTACGGCCGAGCATCCCATCGAGCAGATCGGTGCCAAGCTGCGCGACATGATGCCCTGGATCCGCAAGAACAAGCTGGTCGACACGTCGAAGAACTGACGCAACGCCGAACCGAGACCGGGAGTGCGGTAACGCCGTATGGCCTGTGACGCGGCCGCCGACCTCAAGTACACTCTCGCTCGGCCCCAGCAGCGCTCACCTCTTGTAGCATGCCCGACTCGCATCCTCTGATCGCTCGGGAAGGTTGGTTGCACGTCGGGGTTGCGTTCGCCGTTGCCCTGGTCGGGACACGCCTTCTGTATTGGGGTGCAGTCCCGCTGTGGGGCATCGTGATCTTCATCCTGCAGTTTTTTCGCGACCCCCATCGCGCGGTGACACAGGCCGCCGATTCCGTGCTGGCGCCGGCGGACGGACGGATCGTATCCGTCGAGCGGGCGCACGATCCGTGGCTCGAACGGGACGCCCTCAAGATCAGCGTGTTCATGAACGTCTTCAACGTGCATTCGAACCGCATCCCGGTCGCCGGTACGGTGCAGCGGATTTGGCACCACGCGGGCAAGTTTCTGAACGCGGCGCTAGAGAAGGCATCGCTGGAGAACGAGCGTAGTGCGCTCTGGATTCGTACTTCGCGCGGCGACGATGTCACGTGTGTTCAGATTGCCGGGTTGATTGCCCGCCGGGTGCTCTGCTACGCGCAGGAGGGGCAGAGCGTTCGGGCCGGAGAGCGCTACGGCTTCATTCGCTTCGGCTCCCGCGTGGACGTCTACCTGCATGTCGACGCGCGGGCGCAGGTGAGCGTCGGCGACAAGGTGTCGGCCGGCATCACTGTGCTCGCCACACTACCGGACATAGCGTGAGCGCACTCAGGTACCCGTCTCGCGATGCAAAGTGGTACGCGAAAGGGGCGAAGATGCGCCGGCGCGGCATTTACCTTCTTCCGAATCTCTTCACCACGGCCGCGCTGTTCGCGGGTTTCTATGCCATCGTCCAGGCGATGGACAGCCACTTCGATCTTGCCGCCGTTGCCATCTTCGCTGCGATGGTGCTGGATGGACTCGATGGTCGTGTTGCCCGGCTGACCCGTACCCAGAGCGCATTCGGCGCGGAGTATGATTCGCTTTCTGACATGGTGTCCTTCGGTGCGGCGCCAGCGCTGGTCATGTACGAATGGGCGCTGCAGGGCATGGGCAAGCTCGGCTGGACCGCTGCCTTCATCTACTGCGCCGGTGCAGCCCTGCGGCTGGCCCGCTTCAACACGCAACTCGATGTCGCTGACAAGCGCTATTTCATCGGGCTGCCCAGCCCGGCTGCGGCGTCCCTCGTTGCTGGGATGATCTGGGCCGTGCATCAGTACCAGATCTCTGGCTCGACTGTGCGCTGGTTCGCCTGGAGCCTCACGATTTTTGCGGGACTGACGATGGTGAGCAGTATCCGCTTTTACAGCGGCAAGGACATTAACCTGCGCAAGAGCGTCCCGTTCGGCGTAGTGGTCCTGGTTGCTCTGGGCATCGTGGTTCTCGCCTTCGGGGCCGACGTGCTACCCGAGCTGCTGTTTGGGCTGTTTGCAGCCTATGCCTTGTCCGGCTACTTGATGTGGGCGGTGAACCGCCTCCGCGCGCGACGGACCCCGGCGCGGCCACCGCCGACCCCGACCCCCTGATCTGCCGAAAGGCAGGGTTGAGCGTCGCACCCCAGCAAGCTATACTCAAACGCTTTGCAAAGAGCGCTTCCCGGAGCGGCGATGTTCGCAGTCATCAAGACCGGTGGTAAGCAGTACCGGATCACAAATGGCGATCAAATCAAGGTTGAGAAGCTCGCCGAAGAGGTCGGATCCGAAATCGTGATCGACCAGGTGCTCGCCATCGGCGAGGGGCCCGACCTGTCAGTTGGCTCGCCCCTAGTGGCGGGTGCCTCGGTGCGAGCGACCATCGTCGCCCATGGCCGTCACGACAAGGTACATATCTTCAAGATGCGCCGGCGTAAGCATTACAGGAAGTCGCAGGGTCATCGTCAGAGCTACACCGAGATTCGCATTGTCGGCATCACTGCCCAGGCGGCGCCAGGAGTCTGAACATGGCACACAAGAAAGCAGGCGGTAGCTCCCGCAACGGCCGCGACTCGCAGTCCAAGCGACTTGGCGTCAAGCGCTTCGGCGGCGAGCTCGTCAAGGCCGGGAGCATTATTGTTCGCCAGCGCGGAACCCAGGTTCACCCGGGCGAGAACGTCGGGATCGGGCGTGACCACACGCTCTTCGCGAAGGTAGACGGGCAGGTCAAGTTCGTCGCCAAGGGCGCGGCCAACCGTAGCCAAGTGAGTATCGTTCCGGTCTGAAGCGCCCCGATCACGCAGGGCCCTATCGTTGGCGATAGGGCTTTTTCTTTTCGGGATCGTTCGCGCATCACGCGGTTTCCCATGAAGTTTGTCGACGAAGCCGTTATCGAAGTCCATGCCGGCAAGGGCGGTGACGGTGTCGTGAGCTTCCGGCGCGAGAAGTACGTGCCACGGGGCGGGCCCGATGGCGGGGACGGCGGCCGCGGCGGCAGCGTCTATGCACTCGCCGACCGCAACGTGAACACGCTCGTCGAGTACCGATTTGCTCGCCTGCACCGGGCCAAGAGTGGCCAGAACGGCATGGGTTCCGAGTGCGCAGGGCGCGGCGGCGAAGACGTCGTGCTGACGGTGCCCGTCGGCACGATCGTCAAGGACGCGGACACGGGCGAAGTCATCGCCGATCTGTGCCGGCATGGCGAGCGTGCGATGCTCGCCCACGGCGGACGGGGCGGCCTCGGCAACGTTCACTTCAAGTCGAGTACGAACCGCTCGCCCCGGCAGTGCACGCCGGGTGCGCCTGGCCAAATCCGCCGGCTCGTCCTCGAATTGCGGGTGTTGGCAGATGTCGGGCTGCTGGGTATGCCGAATGCGGGCAAGTCGACGTTCATCCGGGCCGTCTCGGCGGCGCGTCCGAAGGTTGCGGACTACCCGTTTACGACGCTGCATCCGAACCTCGGAGTAGTGCGCGTGGATGAGGGCCGTAGCTTCGTGGTAGCCGACATCCCGGGGCTGATCGAAGGCGCCGCCGAGGGTGCCGGACTGGGGCACCAGTTCCTTCGCCACTTGGCGCGCACGCGGATCCTGCTGCACCTCGTGGACATTGCGCCATCCGACCCGGATGCCGACCCCGCGCGGGATGCTCTCGCCATCGTCAAGGAGCTGCGACGGTATGACGAAGCCCTGTTCCATAAGCCTCGGTGGCTGGTGGTGAACAAGGTCGATCTGCTTGCCGAGGAAGAGCGCGCCGCGAAGGTGGAGGACTTCAGGCAGCGCTTGGGGTGCCCTCCCCACGTTTTCGCGATCTCCGCGCTGACCGGGGAGGGCTGTCGCGCGCTATGCTTCGCGATCATGGACTACCTCGACGCGAACCGCGCGCGGGAGACCGTGGATGTTGCGCACGACGAGGCGCTACCGGAAGGGCGGGAGAGCTGATCTGATGGCGTTCTCTATGACGCTTCCAAGGGGCCATTGATGCCGTCCGTACTTGCCTCGGCGGGACGGCTGGTCGTGAAGATCGGCAGCAGCCTCGTGACCAATCAGGGTCGGGGGCTTGACCATACCGCACTGGCCGGCTGGGCGGAGCAAGTGGCGGCGCTGCGGGAGCGCGGGCGCGAGGTTATCCTCGTCTCCAGCGGCGCGGTCGCAGAAGGGATGCAGCGCCTCGGCTGGAAGAAGCGTCCGAACGCGGTGCACGAGCTTCAGGCGGCCGCCGCAGTCGGTCAGATGGGGCTTGTGCAGGCATATGAGTCGTGCTTCGCGCAGCACGGGCTCATCACATCGCAAGTACTGCTCACCCACGACGACCTTGCCGATCGCAAGCGCTACTTAAACGCTCGCTCCACGCTGCGCACGCTGCTCCAGCTCGGCGTGATCCCGGTCATCAACGAGAACGATACGGTTGTCACGGACGAAATCCGCTTCGGCGACAACGATTCCCTCGCGGCGCTGGTCACCAACCTGGTGGAGGCCGACGTGCTCGTGATTCTCACCGACCAGGACGGCCTCTACACTGCCGATCCGCGGAAGGACCCCAGCGCCGAACTCATCCGCACCGCGAGCGCTGCAGACCCCGCCCTGGAGCGGATGGCCGGAAACACGGGCAGCGACATCGGGCGCGGTGGCATGCTCACCAAGGTGGCTGCCGCCAAGCGTGCATCGCGCAGCGGTGCGCACACAGTGATCGTTTCCGGGCGCGAGCCCCGGGTACTCCTTCGCCTGACCGAGGGCGAGTCAATCGGCACCGAGCTAAGGGCGGCCCCCATGAGCCTTGCGGCGCGCAAGCAGTGGATCGCGGATCACCTTCAGGTGAGGGGACGGCTCGAAGTCGATGCCGGTGCTGCCCGTGCGTTGATGTACGAGGGGAAAAGCCTCCTTCCCATCGGCGTGCACGCCCTGACCGGAGAGTTCGAGCGGGGCGAAGTCGTGAGCTGCATCGACCCGGATGGTCACGAAATTGCGCGCGGACTGGTTAACTACAGCGCGGCGGAGTCACGCCGGATTCTACGCATTCCGAGCGCGGAGATCGAAGCGCGGCTCGGTTACATCGACGAGCCGGAGCTCATTCACCGCGACAATCTGGTTCTGCTTTGAACCCGTTTCCGTGGTCATACAGTCCACAATTTCTGCCCGTCATAAGCTATCCTCGGCCCGCGGGTGCCCGCCAGACTTGAGGGCGCGCATCGCTTCGCCGGGCGTCCTAACGGGTACTTTCTTTGGGCAAAAAAAGTCCTTGTAGAGGACGATCCGGTGCCGATTGATCTCCGTGAACGTGATCGGGCGCCACTCGGGCTGTTTGACTTCCGACCACGTTCCGTCAGGACGCCCCGTAGCGTAAAGCTTGTATGCGTAGCTCGTGCAGTCGAGGCCCTCGTAGCCGACGCTCCGGGCACCGCTCGGCGAGATGACGACAGAGGTATAGCGAATGACGGAGTCTGCGCCGACGTTGATCGACTCCGCATCGACGAAATAGGTATTGCGTGAAGCGCCCCCAACGTCGAAGGGGAGCAGGTCACGGTCAGCCGGAAACGGGGGGAGGGCCGCCTTGTCTTCCTGCCGTGGACTGCCGTCTTCTGAGCCCGTATCGTCGGGATTGGGCACGCGCAGCCAACGCGCTTCTCCGTTACACCCGGCCACGGCAAACGCAGCAGCGAGTACGATCAACGCGATGCCGGTCGAGCGCATCGAAGACGCGGCGCGCGGCGTCAATGCGCCTGAAAATCGCGGACGAGCGAGGCTTTCTTCTCGGGATCCGTGATGCCGACTGTTACCGAATAATTCGGGTGATTGATGCCCATGGCCAGTCCCCCACCTGCTCGCAGCATTGCCCGCATGTCCCCCGAAAGCTCGAAGCGCAGAAAATGCACGGACGAGGTCTTCTCGTCGTTCGAGCGGTCGAGATCTTCGTCAGCGATCGCGTACACCTTGTCGAACCCTTCCACTCGGACCCAGACGCGGTTCTCGATTCCCATGAGCGTCGCCAGCATGACCCTACGCTCGTCGACTTCGGGATACTCCAAGAGCATCGTCGCCTTCCAGTTCGTTCCGGTCGGCACGAGAGGGTTGTAGGCGGAAAGCTCACCTTCGATGCCGTCTTCCTCGAAGGTCTTCTCGATGCGGAGCATCTCCTGGATTTGGTACCGGATTGTCAGCTCGTCCTCGAAGATCAGCGTGACATCGGATCCTAGCGCCACAGTCCGGTTTTTCTTGTGGGCGATCACTTTGGCGCGAAAGTCCTTCCGCGTGCGCGCGTACAGCTCGAGGGGCATCAGGGTTTCTCGGGAGATAGCTGGCATTATCGTGGGTCCCGTCTGGTGTTTGCTAAATCGCGCTCCGGATAAACCGGTCAACCGGTCATAGGCCGTAGGCCATTCGAACGAGGGTGAGCGGGTGCAGGAGCTCAGCTTGCGTGAGGCCTCCCTCCCGCGTCCCCTGCTCGAGGTGGCGTCCCCCGAGCTGGCAATCGGAGCTGATGTAATCGGGCTTCGCGGCTGCCATCGCCTTGAACACGGGCGTGCCGATCTTCATCGCCATCGCATGAAACTGCTTCTTGGTGCCCCATGCTCCAGAGTGTCCGGAGCAGCGCTCGATCGTCGTGACCGTTGTATCTGGAATGAGCTTCAGCAGCTCCTCGGTCTTCTTGCCGATATTTTGTACCCGGAGATGGCAGGCAACCTGATAGGAAACGCGACCCAGCGGCCGCTTGAAGTCGGTCTTGAGGAGTCCATCCTTGTGCCGTGCGACCAGATACTCGAATGGATCAAACATGGCCTGGCGCACCAATTGGACGTCGGCGTCGTCCCGGAACATCAGTGGCAATTCCTGCTTGAACATGAGGGTACAGGACGGGATCGGCGTCAGGATCGCATGGCCCTCCCGCGCAAACTTCGCCATGCGGGGGATGTTGTGATTCTTGCGCTTTTCGATTGCTTCGAGTTCGCCGTTTTCCAGCTGCGGCATGCCGCAGCATCGCTCCTCGATCAGCGCGTAAGGGATTTCGTTGTGGTCGAGGATCTTTAGCAAATCGAGCCCGAAGCCCGGTTCGTTGTAGTTCGCATAGCAGGTGTAGAAGATTGCCACTTTGCCGGGGGTCCGCTCGCCGTCCCGCACGTGAAAGGCCTTGCTCTCGGGCGCGAGGGAGGTGAGGCGCTTCGGCGCGAACTCAGGAATCCAAGCTTTGCGGTCGACCCCGAGGGTCTTCTCCATGACGCCGCGCACCGCGGACATCCGATTGACCGCGTTGACGGTCGGGGTGACTACGGGAATGCCTGCGAGCTTCCCAACCATATCCGTGTTGTTGAGGATCCTGTCGCGAAAGCGCGTCTTGCCAGCGCGGTTCTTGACCGCCTTGGCGCGGAGCATCAGGTGGGGGAAATCGAGGTTCCAAGGGTGGGGCGGCACGTACGGGCACTTGGTCATGAAGCACATGTCGCAGAGGTAACACTGGTCGACCACCTCCCAATACGATTGCTTATCGACAGCGTCCAACTCACCCGATTCACCGCTGTCGATTAGATCGAACAGCGTCGGAAACGAGCCGCACAAGCTGACGCAGCGCCGGCATCCGTGGCATATATCGAATACCCGCTCAAGCTCCTTGAAGAGACGCTCTTCATCGAAGAACTCCGGGTTTCTCCAATCGATCGGATGCCGCTTGGGCGCGTCGAGGCTTCCTTCTCGAACGGTCATCCTGGCTCCCGTTTCCGTGGTCGAAGGCTAGGCAAAAAACACCGCGCGCCAAACGGCGCGCGGTGCACGGACTCGTGACGTACTGGCCTCACTCTGCCAAATTGTCGAGAGCCTTCTGGAAGCGGTTGGCGTGCGAGCGCTCGGCTTTGGCCAGCGTCTCGAACCAGTCCGCGATCTCGTCAAAACCTTCACTGCGTGCCGTTTTTGCCATGCCTGGATACATATCAGTGTATTCATGCGTCTCACCCGCGATGGCGGCCTTGAGGTTGTCGCGGGAACCGCCGAATGGGAGATCGGTTGCTGGGTCACCACAGGCCTCCATATACTCCAGATGCCCATGGGCGTGACCCGTTTCGCCCTCCGCGGTCGATCGAAATACTGCGGCAACATCATTCTGCCCTTCGACGTCCGCCTTCGCGGCGAAGTACAGATAACGACGGTTGGCCTGCGATTCGCCGGCAAATGCGTCCTTCAGATTCTGGTGCGTCTTGGAGCCTTTCAGTTCCATCGGAATCTCCTTGGTTAGGGTGGTGTTGTCGACGAGTGCGCTCTTCGGCTGGAACGCTTCAACCATAAGCACACCATCCGCCGAGGTTTAGACTAGCTCTAAAGTATTTGCGGGAAGATAGAACCCTTCATCTCCGGTGTCAAGGAGCGGAATGCGGAAGTTCCGGCCCCGGGCTCTGAAGGCGTGTCGAGCAGCTCTTTGCCCCTCTGCGGCGTGCGATACTCTGGCTATCCATTCACGAGCCTCTAGAACCGATCATGACCATCCTCATCCTTGGTTTGCTGGTCTTTCTCGCCACCCATTCCATTCGCATTGTCGCAGACGACTGGCGCTCGAAGCAGGTGGCCCGGCTTGGCCTTCGCACCTACAAGAATATCTTCTCTGCCGTCGCGCTCGTGGGGTTCTTCCTGATCGTCTGGGGATACGGCCTCGCCCGGGCGGACTCGGTGGTGCTTTGGACACCGCCGGCGTGGGCGCGTCACGTCGCCGCACTCATCAATCTGCCAGCCTTCATTCTGCTGGCTGCCGCAAGCCCCAAGGGGAACTTCATCAAGGCGGCGGTGGGCCACCCGATGGTCCTCGGCACGAAGGTGTGGGCGTTTGCGCATCTGCTCGCAAACGGCATGCTCGCCGACGTCGTGCTGTTCGGCTCGTTCCTCGCGTGGTCGGTGGCGGATTTCGCCGCGTCGCGACACCGCGATCGTCGCGAGGGTACAACTCATGCAGCCGGCACGCTGGCGCGCAACGCGGTGACGGTTTTGATCGGTGTCGCGCTCTGGGTCTTGTTCGCGTTCTGGCTGCATGAGTGGCTGTTCGGTGTCGCGCCGTTCGCTTGAGGCGGACGCCGGCCGTGGGGCGCTGAATCGCCCGCGTGCCGGAGCTAGACCGCTTGCAGGTTACAATTTGCTACCGCCGCAAGATCGCCATGCGCACGCCCCGCGTCGTCGTTTGCGAAATCTACCCCGAGCCCACCACGCGCCGGTGTTCGGCTCAGATGGGCGGGGGAACGCTGACCAACGCGTCGGTTCTGTCGATCCTCGGTGACGGGGATGCCGTCCGCGCCGAAGCCGAACCCGAAGGGGTCCGCGTTCTACTGGTGAGCGGAGCGCCTACCGGCGAACCGATTGCCCGCTGCGGGCCCTTCGTGATGAATACCCGCGAGGAGATTCTGCAGGCCCTGAGCGACCTCACCAAGGATACCTTCGTTTGGCAGGAAGGCACGGGATAGCCGCGCGAATGGGCCTATTCTCGCATGCTCGCTACGATCGGCTGCTCCTCGGCTCGCCTCTGCGTCGGCCAGCCTTTGCCGCCCTCACCATCGGCCTTCTGTTGTTGGTGCTGATCGCGGCCCTGGCGGTCTTCGTGCTGGTCGTCTGGAGCATGCAGCCGGATGTCTTGCGGGTGTTCGCGATGAGCCTTGCAAGCTCCACGGTACTTTCGATCGTGCCTGTCGCTATCCTGTGGTGGCTCGATCGGCGCGAGCGTGAATCCCCGTGGCTCTTCGCGGTTGCGTTCCTTTGGGGGGGCGTCATTGCAACCGGACTCGCCCTACCGATCAACAGCGCGATTCTCGCTAGCGTGTCGACCTGGGTATCGCACAACCCTGCGGTCACCGAGATCCTGGGACCGGAAGCCGCGCTCATGCTCGGCGCGCCGCTCGCCGGGCCGCTTGTAGAGGAGATCACGAAGGGCCTGGGCGTCGTGGCGCTCTTCTTTCTTCTTCACGCGGAGTTCGACAACATGCGCGACGGCTTCATCTACGGCGCGCTGGTGGGGGCGGGCTTCACGTGGTTCGAGGCACCGCTTTACGTGGCGCAGGGCTACGCCGAGTTCGGGACGGCGCCCTACGGGTTGCACCTCGGCGCGCGGTTCGCCCTGTTCGGGCTGGCCGGGCACGCGCTCTTCACGGGGCTCTTCGGCGCCTTCCTCGGGCTCGCTCGGCAGACGACGCGCTGGTGGATTCGCTACCCCGCGCCGGTGATCGGACTGGCTCTCGCGATCGCCGCCCACGCGCTCAACAACGTGCTGCCGCTAGCGGCCGCCCTAGCGGATGCCAAGGCCGGCAAAGCGCCACCGGCCGCACCGCAGCCGCCACCCGACATCGGTCTGGTGGATGCCTGGGCGTCAGCGAGCCTCACGAACGTGTTCGTGTTCTTTCCGTTCGTGGCGGTCACGATGTTCCTGCTTTGGCGCAGCGGGCAGTGGGAGCGGCGTGCAATTCGCGAGGAGCTGGCCGAAGAGGTGGGCGACACGGTCACCTTGGCTGAGTACGATCAGATCGAGCGGGATGGTATGTTCCGTACGCGGCGCATCGACCGCGTGGATCGAGCGCGATCGGCTGCACTTGTGAAGGCCCAGCACGAGCTCGCCTTCCGCAAACGTCGCGTGCGCGACGGTGGTCGCGATCCGGAGCGCGACCCATTAGTGGTTGGCTGGCGGGAAGAGATCCGGCAGCTTCGAGGCTAATCAAAAAACCGGCGAGCCCGGCGGCCTGGTTCTCAAGGCATCCGCCCGCAAAGAAAAAGGGCGGAACTGCTGTCCCGCCCCTAAGCTCCCTGAGCGGACAGCTTCTTATCCTTGATTGGAAATCCGGTGCCTCCGTGGCGTGCTGTAGAGGGTCTGGCGCGTGGCATGCATAAAAATATCTTCTATCAATTATAAGACGTCTGGGAAGCGCATTTGTGCAATCCTATGAGCGATGGAACCCCTGCGCTGCTCATGGTGCGGCGGGATGCAAAGAAAGAGCTGGCGCGGCCGCGACTACCTGGTTTCGGTGGGGAGTGGAAGCGCGAGCTCGCCTTGCTCGTCGAACGGCAGCACCGCGGAGGTCGGCTGTTCAAGGTAGAGCTTGCCCCGCAGGCGGTAGGTGAAGGCGGGCTGCCTCCCTGCGGCGAGGTGCTGGAACTGCCTCAAGATTCCCGAGAGTCCGCTGAAGACTTCCACGTCCGCGACTTCGGTGCCAAAGCGCGGAATCGTGATCTGGCTGTTCGATAGCCCGGTTGCAAACGGTTTACCGTTCAGCTCCAGATCGAAGGTCATGCCCTTCACTTCCAGCGGCACGTCATTCGGATTCTGGATGCGTACCTGAACGAGCAGTTTTTGCTCGAATAGCGTCATCTCCTGCGGCGTGATGTTGGAAATGTTCACGCGCGGAGCGTTGAGCCCGCTCAAGGTGGCGCATCCGGTGTGGCCTAACGCCAATGCGGTGATGCAAAGCCAGGTGGCAAGTCGATTCACGAATCGGTCTCCCTTGCGATGGCCTCGGCGTGCTATGCAAAGCAGCCTTCGGCACTTGTTCCATGTCATGGTAGCAAGAAAGCCTCTGCGACCGCTTGCGGGCAACAGGTCCGTGTAAAATCGAGCGCGCGTGAGCCCGCGCAACCACGGGCGTATTAAGCAAGACAGGGAGGAGACGTCATGAATCTCGAGAAAGTCGTCTTCGGTTTCTTCATCGTCCTCGCCGCGACGCTCAACTTCGGCTTCTTCATCGGCGACATCGCCGTCCCGGACCACCATAACGAATACGAGCTCTTCGCGGCTGTCGTCGTGAATCTGATCGCGACTGTGCTCAAGTTTGGTGACCGTACCCAGATCGGCGCCGTGCAGCTGGCTACCAGCCTGGTAGCGGATCTGCAACTGATCGCCGCGGCGATGGTCTGGGGGTTGGCGGTGCATGTGTGGCCGGAAGGCTACACGACACGGCACGTGGCGAGCGTGGTTTCGCTCTCCGGCGGTGCCGTGTTTGCGAACGTCGTTTCGGTGATCATCCTCATCGTCGAAACCGTCATGCTGAGACGGTAACCCCTTGACCAGCACCATCTTCATCGTGCTGCGGCGCATGCGCGCGCCGCTGATCGTGATCGTCGCGATCTACGCCATTTCGGTCCTCGGACTCACCCTGATCCCCGGTATCGACGCCGACGGCAGACCGACCCCGGCGCTCAGCTTTTTCGACGCGTTCTACTTCGTCAGCTATACCGCGACGACAATCGGATTCGGGGAGATACCCGTCGCCTTCAGCTACGGGCAGCGGATGTGGGTCGTGTTCTGCATCTATCTGACGGTAGTGGGCTGGACCTACGCCATTGTCACCGTTCTGAACCTGATGCGGGAGGAAGCGTTTCAGCAGGCTCGGTCCATGCGATCCTTTGCGCGCCGAGTGCGGCGGATGGTAGACCCGTTTTTCCTTGTCGCCGGGTACGGGGAAACGGGGCAGCTTCTGTGCCGCGCTCTCGATCATCTTCGCATTGCCTTCGTGGTGATCGACATCGAGCAGGAGCGGGTGGATGAGATCGAGGTCCAGGATTTCGCGCGCGACGTCCCCGCCCTGAAGGCGGACGCCGCCAACCCTGAAGTCTTGCTCATGGCCGGGCTGCGGCATCCCCGCTGTCTCGGCGTGATCGCTATCACCACGAACGACAGTGCCAATCTCGCTGTGGCGATGGCTGTCCGCCTCCTCAACGATCGGATACCGGTCCTTTGCGGGGTACAGAGTGAGGAGGTCGCCGCCAACATGGCGTCGTTTGGCACCGACTACATCATCAACCCCTTCGAGAAGTTTGCGGAGTACCTTTCGCTCGCGGTCCGATCGCCCGGGAGCTATCAACTGCTCGAGTGGCTCACCGGCATTCCGGGCTCGGAGCTCAAGCCCCAGGCCGAGCCCCCCAAGGGGCTCTGGGTGGTCGCAGGTTTCGGGCGCTTCGGCTCGGCCGTGGTGAAGGAGCTCGACCACTGCGGCATGGGTCTCACGATCATCGACCCGGAGTACCAGTTGGTACAGTCGCATCTCTGTTTGCGCGGTCTGGGAACGGACGCTGTCACCCTGCGAGAAGCGGGCATCGAACGCGCGGTGGGTATCGTGGCAGCATCGGACGACGACGTGAACAATCTGTCCATCGCCGTCACCGCAAACGAGCTGAATCCCGATCTCTTCGTCGTGCTGCGGCGGAACCGGGAGTCGAATCGCATCCTGTTCGAAGCATTTCACGCCGACCTCGAAATGGTGCCGGCCGAGATCCTTGCCCACGAGTGCCTTGCCGTGCTGACGACCCCACTCCTGTCCCGCTTCCTGCAGATGGTAAAGCTGCAGGACGACGCCTGGGCCGACGCGCTGGTGGAACGTCTCAAGCAGTGCGCGGGAACCCTCGTGCCGGCGACCTGGACCGTCGAGCTCGACGCGAGGGCAGCGCCGGCAATCCATTGGCATCTTAGCAGGCGCGAGCTCTCCCTGGCGTGCCTGATGCGTGATCCGAGCAATCGGGAGCAGCGACTCGATTGCCACCCCTTGCTGCTCGTGCGGATGGGAGGAGAGATCCTTCTACCTGAGCCCGGGACGCACATCGAGTCCCGCGATCGCATCCTCTTCGCGGGCACGCCCGAGGCGACATCGAAACAAGCTCTCCTGCTTTCGAACCGAAACGCAGCGGACTACGTGCTTACCGGGCGCGAATTCAGCGGCGCGTGGATTTGGGAGTGGATACGCCGCCATCGCCGGCAGACCGAGTGACGCCAAGGCGCGCGTTTCGCATCGCGCTCAACCCTCCCGAGGTGCGGTGCAGTTAGCTGAAGCGTAGCTACGTGCCGAAGCTGAAGAAAGTTCTGCCCGCGGCCAAAGTCGCGCGCTATATGCAGATCGAGAACAAGATTCGCGCAGCGCTCGCGCCCGGGTTCGTCGACGGCCACGCGCACTTGCTCGGCTTCGGATTGTGCGCCTGGACCTGGTAGCCCGTGTCCCAGTATGCCTGGAAGCCGTAGCTCAGCAGCGGGGGGGTCGATGATCCACGCACCGTGATGGCCGTCGGTGTAGCCGACCGCGACGAACCTGCCGTCCTTGACCGCGATCGCGTCGGCGCGCGGCCTCGATGGGAGCGCTTCATCCGTTGATGCTCCTTGCGGTTTATGCGAGTGAACTACAGGCGGCCGTACTCTCGCTGTTGTTGTTTCTGGTCGCAGGTGGTGTCGCCGTGTCCGGAGTGTGCGTACCCGCACCGCGCCTGGGGATCCGGTAGACGGTCGGGTCGACGGCCTTAACGTGTGGCGCTCGGTGTAACCGCCCTCACGCGACCGCCCGCCACAGGAAAAAGACACCGGCAAGCGCGACGCCGCCGCCAGCCGCTCGCACGAGCAAGAATTCCGCTTGATTTCTGCTACGCTGGGCGGCGATGTTCATCCGCCGCAGCATCACGCGCAATGGCCTGACCGGGG